>Ga0209060_10000418_pt1 | contig 82923 bp, 73 predicted proteins | sample Coa_R1_8_FD_187155 | JGI IMG/M metagenome (GOLD analysis project Ga0209060, IMG submission 187155) | Surface soil microbial communities from Centralia Pennsylvania, which are recovering from an underground coalmine fire - Coalmine... | ecosystem: Environmental > Terrestrial > Soil >... | reverse complement strand
GGCAGGCGAACCTGCCGGTAGGCGGCCCAGTTCGTGAAGAAGAGGATGTGCCGGGCCTCCTCCTGCATGACCCCGTCGAAGATGCGCACGAGCGGCTGCGGGAAGATGCCGGTCTCCGAGGCGAGACGGAAGAGGCCGAAGGCAAAGAAGGAGTCGAACAGCTCGCCGTATCCCATGCGGAGGAAGCCCCACTCCGGGTCGCGCGGCACCTCGGGGCCGTCGCCCGGGATCGTGATCCCGTAGTGCTCGAGAAGGCCCTCGAGAAGCGCCGCGTGCCGCGCCTCCTCGTAGGCCTGGAGCGCGATCGCCTCGCGCAACACCCGGTCGGGCTCCACCTCCGCCATCGCGTGCACCCGTGCGGCCGCCGTCCGCTCGCTCGAGACGGCCTCCTGCCAGAAGGGCAGTGCGCGCAGGCGTTGCACGCTCGCCTCGTCGAGATCCGGCCAACGGACCGCCCGGGGCTCGTACGCCTCGTGCGTCGCGCCGAACTCGCGGCAGAAGAGCGCCTTGTGCTCGTCGGAGCCTATTCGCAACACAGCCATGCCGGCCACGGTCGTGAGGGTGCTCGCGCCATATAGCCGTCCCGAACCCGGTGAGCAAGCTCGCCGCGCGCGCCGCCGACGACCCTTGCAGGCAATCTAGTGCGCAGGCAGCGGCGGGTTACGCCCGCGGGGAAAAAATTGACTGGCCTCCGGCGCTCCCGTAAGGAGAGGGCATGCACGGGCGGTGGATGGCGCTCGCGGCGGCGGTCGCGCTCGCCGCATGCGGGAGCTCCAGCGACGAGCGCGGCGGCGTGCCGGCGCGGACGCCGACGCCGCTCGACCACACCTCCACCGGCACCATCGCCGGTATCGTGCGCCTCGAAGGCACGCCGCCGCCGATGGGCACGTTGCCGCTCGCCGGCTGGGCCGCGTGCGCCGAGCAGCACCAGGGGCCGGTGCCGACGGGCGACGTGCTCGTCCACGACGGGCTGGTCGAGAATGCCTTCGTCTACGTCAAGGAAGGCCTCGGCAACCGCGTCTTCGCGGTGCCGACCGCGGCCGTCACGATCGACCAGCGCGGCTGCGTCTATCACCCCCGTGTGGTCGGCGCGCAGGTGGGCCAGCCGATCGAGTTCGTCAACGACGACGCGACGCTGCACAACGTCCATGGCACCCCGCGCGACTCGAGCCCGTGGAACTTCACCATGCCCATCCAGGGCAGCCGACGCACGCTGCGCATCGACGCGCCCGAGGTCATGGTGAGCGTCCGCTGCGACCTCCATCCCTGGATGCAGGGCTGGATCGGCGTCCTCGATCACCCGTACTTCGCGGTTACCGGGGCAGACGGCCGCTTCGCGCTCGAAGACGTGCCGCCGGGCGACTACGTGGTCGCCGCCTGGCACGAGCGCTTCGGCGTTCGCGAGACCCGGGTCACCCTGCCGCCCAAGGGCACCGCCGAGGTCACGTTCACCTTCACCCCACCGGGGTGAGGCCGCGGCCCGCCGATTGACGGGCGGCGGGCTGGCTTGATAGGTACGCTCAGCGGCTATTCCCGGCAGAGGAGTGGTGAGCATGGAGAAGACCGAGATCCTGCAGGCCGTGTTCCGCTGGATCCACGTCGTCGCCGGTATCATGTGGATCGGCCACCTCTATTTCTTCAACTTCGTGAACGGGCCCTTCGCCGGCACGATGGACGGCGAGACCAAGAAGAAGGTCGTGCCGCAGCTCATGCCGCGCGCGCTCTACTGGTTCCGCTGGGGGGCCGCCTGGACGTGGATCACGGGCCTCCTCCTGCTGCTGCTCGTGTTCTACCATCAGCGCGCCGCCTTCGCGGGCGAGCCGCACTGGGGCGCGGCGGTCATCATGCTGCTGGTCACGCTGCTCGCCGCGCTGCTCTACGACGCGATCTTCAAGAGCGGGCTCGGCAAGGACCTCCGCGTGGGCGCCGCGGTCGGCTTCGTCATCACGATCGTGATCGTGCTGCTCTACATCCACTGGGCGGGCTTCGGGTACCGCGGCTACCTGATCCACACCGGCGCGATGTTCGGGACGATCATGGCGTTCAACGTCTGGATGCGCATCTGGCCGGCGCAGCGCACGATCATCGCAGCGACCCGCGACGGCCAGGCGCCCGACGCGGCCCTGGTCGCGATGGCGGGCGCGCGCTCGCGCCACAACACGTATCTGTCGGTCCCCCTGGTGTGGATGATGCTCAACCAACACTCGACGACGTTCGCCGGGAGCCCGGTGTGGCTGTTCGTCGCGATCCTCGTGGGCTGGGCCGCGGTCTACTGGCTCTACACCAAGGCGCCGCACGTCAAGGGGTTCTAGCGGGGCATTCAAGCCAGGGGCGCGGGCGGTCGATACGTCATCGACGGCCTCCGCGCCGCCTCGGCGTCGCGGGCGGCCGTCGTGCACGCCATGCCGAGCGCCGAGGAGAAGACCGAGCGGCGACTCAGGATCTTCGACCTGATCGCCGCCAAGAGCGACTTCCCCGCCATCTCGCAGTTCCTCGCCGAGGCGGTCGCCTCGGCCCGGTCGGCCACGGTGTCGACCCAGCAGCTCGCCGGCCTCATCCTCAAGGACTTCGCGCTGACCAACGCCATCCTGCGCGTGGTGAACTCGCCCGTCTACTGCGCCGGGGGTGAGCAGAAGGTCTCGACGATCTCCCGGGCGATCCTCCTGATCGGCGTCGACGGCGTGGTCAACATCGCCATCGGGCTCACGGTCTTCGAGCGCTTCCACGGCCGCGCCAACGTGGCCGAGCTCAAGCGGCTGACGATCCGGTCGCTCCTCACCGGCCTCTACGCCCACCAGCTCGCCAGCGAGGTGCACGGCCTCAATCCCGAAGAGGCCTTCGTCTGCGGCATGCTCCACGACCTCGGACGCCTCCTCGTCGCGCTGCACCTGCCCGAGCAGCAGGAGGCGATCGCGCGGCTCGTGGCCGAGGGGCTCGGCGAGGAGCAGGCCTGCGAGCGCGTCCTCGGCGTCGGATACGCGGAGCTCGGCCGAGCGGTGGCGCGCTCGTGGAACCTGCCCGAGCAGCTCGAGCACACGATCGGCGCGGGCGCACCGTCGAACGAGTCGGCGCCGCGCACGCACCTCGAGCGCCTCCAGACCGTGGTCGCGTGCGCGGGCGAGATCGCGCAGGTCGCCACCGTGCGCGCCGAGCCGGAGCGCGCGGCGCTCCTCGAGCGGATCGGCGCGCAGTACGCCGCCGCGGTTCCGCTCGGCGTGCGCCGGCTCGAGGAGGTGCTCACCACCTCCACGAGCCGGCTCGAGAGCCTCGCCTCCGTGCTGCACATCAGCCCGCGCGACCTCGAGCACGGCGCCCCGGGCCTGGTCCGCGCCCCGGCACCCGCCGCCACCCCCGCGCCGTGCCCGGCCGCGGCCCGGCCGCGGCGGGGCCGCCGTCCCCGGGGCGCGCCGAGCCGCGCGCGGCGCCGGCGCATCTTCCTGAGCTCGCTCGAGGAGGTGACCTTCGCGCTCAGCCACGACTATCCGCTGAACGACGTGCTCATGATGATCCTCGAGGGGATGTACCGCGGCATCGGCTTCGAGCACGTGGCTCTGCTCCTGGTGACGCCCGACCGCGCCGTGCTGCGCGGCCGCTTCGGGCTGGGCGACCGCGCGCAGCAGATCGTCGCCGAGCTCCACGTCGGCCTGCGGCCGCCGCAAGGGCTGCTCGCCGAGGTCGTCACCGGCCCGCGCGAGGTCCACGTCCCCGACCTGACCGATGCCGTGGCGGCCGCCGCGCTGCCCCCGGACTTCGTCCGTCTCGTCGGCGCGCAGACGTTCCTGCTGCTGCCGCTGCTGGTCCACGGCGCGCCGCTCGGGGCCTTCTACGTGGACCGCAGCCGCGAGCAGGGCCCGATCACCGAGGCGGAGCGTCGGGATCTGCGGCTGCTCGTCAACCACGCGGCGCTCGCGCTGCGCCACGCGCACCCGAGCTGAGCCTCGTGCGCCGGGGGGTCGTGCGTGTAGCCCGCCGGCGCGGATGGTATACAGGGCGGCATGCGGTACGAGCACGTCCTGGTCGCGGCGCGGGCCGGCCTCGGCACGGTGACCATGAACCGCCCCGAGCGGCGCAACGCGCTCTCCGAGGCGCACATGGCCGAGCTCACCGCCGCGCTGCGCGCCCTCGGCGACGACGGCGACGTGCGCGCGATCGTGCTCGCCGCGGCGGGGCCGGTGTTCTCCTCGGGCCACGACTTCGCCGACATGGTCGAGCGCGACCTCGCCGGCATGCGCCGGCTGCTCACCGCGTGCACCGATCTCATGCTCACGGTCCAGCGCGTACCGAAGCCCGTGGTCGCGAGCGTGCAGGGGATGGCCACCGCCGCCGGCTGCCAGCTCGTGGCCTCCTGCGACCTCGCGGTCGCTGCGGAGGAGGCGCGCTTCGCGACGCCGGGGGGCAAGGGCGGCTGGTTCTGCACGACGCCGATGGTGGCGGTGGCGCGCGCGGTCGGGCGCAAGCGGGCGCTCGAGATGCTGTTCACCGGCGAGCCGATCGACGCGCACACCGCGCTCGCGTGGGGGCTCGTCAACCGCGTCGTGCCGGCCGCGCGCCTCGCCGAGGAGAGCGCGGCGCTGGCGCGCGCGGCGAGCGGCGGCAGCCCGGCCGCGAAGGCGGTCGGCAAGCGTGCCTTCTACGACACGGTCGATCTGGATCTCGACGCGGCCTACGCGCACGCGGTGACGGTCATGGCCGAGAGCGCGCTCACGCCCGACGCGCGCGAGATGATGCGGGCGTTCCTCGCGAAGCGTCCCGCCGCCTACCCGGCCGGGCGCTGAGCCCCGCATCGCGCGATGCCCGAGACCATCGCCTACTTCTGCATGGAGTTCGGGCTCCACGAGGAGTTCCCGATCTACGCCGGCGGGCTCGGCATCCTCGCCGGCGACTTCATGAAGTCCGCGCGTGACCTCGAGCTGCCGGTGGTCGGCGTCGGGCTGCGCTACGCGCACGGCTACTCGCGCCAGCGCATCGGGGACGACGGCCTGCCGATCGACGAGTTCCCGGCCTGCCCCACCACCGGGCTCACTGACACCGGCGTCCGCGTGCGGGTGCGCGTGGCGGCGCGCGAGGTCGAGGCGAAGGTCTGGCACACGACGCACTGGGGCACCGCGCCCCTCTTCCTGCTCGAGCCCGTCGCCGCGGAGGACGCCTGGATCACCCGCCGCCTCTACGACCCGACGCTCGACTGCCGGGTCGCGCAGGAGATCCTCCTCGGCGTGGGCGGCGTGCGGGCGCTGCGCCGCCTCGGCCTCGACGTCGCCACCTACCACTTCAACGAAGGCCATGCCGTCTTCGCGGGCGTCGAGCTGATCGCCGAGCGCATGGCGGCGGGCAGTCGCTTCGACGAGGCGTGGGACGAGGTGCGCCGCCAGATCGTGTTCACCACCCACACGCCGGTCGCCGCGGGCAACGAGGTGCACTCGCTCGCCGAGCTGCGCCGTCTCGGCGCCTGCTGCGAGCTGGTGGACTGGGAGATGCGCCGCCTCGGCGGCGACCCGTTCAACATGACGGTGGCGGGCCTGCGCCTCGCCCGGCTCGCCAACGCGGTCTCGGCGCTGCACGCGGAGGTGTCGCGGACGATGTGGCGGGACGTCGAGGGCGCGAGCCCGATCATCCCCATCACCAACGGCGTGCACGTGCCGACGTGGCAGGACCCGCGCATCCGGGAGGCGGCCGGCTCCCCGACCGGGCTCTGGACGACGCACGCGACCCTCAAGGAGGAGCTGCTCGCCGCCGTCGAGGCGCGCACGGGCGCGCGCCTGCGCCCCGACGTCCTCACCATCGGCTTCGCCCGGCGCGCGGCGGCCTACAAGCGCAGCGACCTCGTCTTCCGCGACGTCGCCCGCATCGCGTCGCTGCTCGGCGAGCACAGGCTCCAGCTCGTGTTCGCCGGCAAGGCCCACCCCGACGACCCCGAGGGCAAGCGCATCGTCGGCAACCTGGTGACGATCGCGCGGCGGTTCCCCGAGGCCGTGGTCTTCGTCCCCGACTACGACATGGCGCTCGGACGGCTGCTTACCCGGGGCGCCGACGTGTGGCTCAACAATCCCCGCCGGCCGCAGGAGGCCTGCGGCACCTCGGGCATGAAGGCGGCCCTCAACGGCGTGCTCAACTTCTCCGTGCTCGACGGCTGGTGGGCGGAGGCGTGCGCGCCGGGCGCGAACGGCTGGGCGATCGGCGACCACACCGACGGCGCCGCGGATCAGGATGCCCGCGACCACGCGGCATTGGTGGCGACGCTCGAAGAGGAGGTGCTACCGACCTACTACGGTGACCGCCGGCGGTGGGTCGGGATGATGCAGGCGAGCGTCGCGATGGCGGCCGAGCGCTTCACATCCGACCGCATGGTGGGGGAGTACTTCGCCCGCCTCTATGCCCGCCCCGTAGCCGGCGTTCCGGGGGGCGTCAGTCCTTCCCGTACATCGTGACGACGCAGGCCCCGCCGAGGCCGACGTTGTGCTGGAGTCCGACGCGCGCCCCCTCGACCTGACGCTTCTCGGCCAGGCCGCTGAGCTGCCACACCAGCTCCGCGCACTGCGCGAGCCCGGTGGCGCCGAGGGGATGCCCCTTGGAGAGGAGCCCACCCGAGGGGTTGACGACCCACCGGCCGCCGTAGGTCACCTGGTCCTCGTCGATCAGGCGGCCGCCCTCGCCTTCCTTGCACAGGCCGAGCGACTCGTACGTGACCAGCTCGTTGGTGCTGAAGCAGTCGTGCAGCTCGATGACGTCCACGTCCTCCGGGCCGACGCCCGCCTGCTCGTAGACCGCCTTGGCGGCGCGGCGCGACATGCCCACCCCGATCATGCCGAGCGCACCCTGCGCGAAGTCCTCGAGCCGGTCGGTCGCCATCGCTTGGCCGAGGATCTTCACCGGCCGTCCGTGGCCGTGCCTGGCCGCGAACTCGCGCGAGCAGAGGATCGCCGCGCCGGCGCCGTCCGACGTCGGACAGCACTGCAGGATCGTCAACGGGTCGTAGACCATGCGCGAGCCGAGGACCTCCTCGAGCGTGCACGCCTCGCGGTACTGCGAGCGCGGGTTGTTCACGGAGTGGCGATGGTTCTTCACGCTCACCTTCGCGAACTGCTCCTTGGTGGTGCCGTAGAGCTCCATGTGCTGGCGGCCACCGTCGCCGAACATCCGCGCGGCCACCGGCGGCGCGCCCTTCTCGTTCTCCTTCGCGATGTTCTCAAGGCCGCTCAGCTGCTTCTCGAGCGGTCCCTTCTGCATCTTCTCGAAGCCGAAGGCGAGCACGCACTCGTTGAGCCCGCCGGCGATCGCCTGGTAGCCCAGGTGCAGCGCCGACGAGCCCGTCGAGCAGTAGTTGTGCACGTTGTAGACGGGCAGGCCGCCGATGCCCATCCCGTAGAGCGCGCGCTGCCCTTGGGTGCTCATCCCGTTCACGTAGCCGGCGAACGCCTGCTCGAGCTCGTCGGGCCGCACCCCCGCCATACCGAGCGCGTCGGTCACCGCCTCGCGCACGAGGTCGGTGAAGTCGCGCTCGCAGCGCTCGAACTTCGTCATGCCGACTCCGATTACGCACACTTCTCGCTTGGCCATCGCGTATCCTCCGTCGCGGGATGCAGTCGTTTCCTTACCCGAACGAGCGTTCGATTCGCAAGGGTCGGTGCGCGGCCCGTGCTCAGTCGGCGTAGCCGAGGGCGCGCAGGCGCGCGCGCGTGCGCGCGTCGACCGGGGCGTGCTCCGCAGGGCCGGCGCGCGTCGCGAGCATGGCTTCCGTCCGGGCAAGCGCCGCCGCCAGCGCCGGCGCTCGGCCCGCCTGCGCGGGCGGATCGGGGCTGCGCTCGCCGGGGTCGGTCGCGAGGTCGTAGAGCACGGGTCGCCCGAGCGCGCCACCGACACGCGGGACGATCAGCTTGAGCGTGCCCCGCACGAGCGCCTGCGCATGGCGCGTGAGATCCCGCGCCGAGCCCGGCTGCGGCAGCTCGGCGACGACGTCCGCGGTGGCCCGCTCCCCGCGCAGCAGCGGCACGAGCGAGCGCCCCTCGAAGCGCGGCTCCGGCGGGAGGCCCGCCAGGGCAAGCAGCGTCGGTCCCACGTCGACGAGCGAGACGTTCTCGCGGATCACGGCGGGCGGCTGGCCGGGGACCCAGAGGAGCAGCGGCACGTGCAGCACCTCGTCGAACAGCGTGAAGCCGTGCAACCAGCCGCCGTGGTCGCCGAGCGCCTCGCCGTGATCGGCGGTGAGGACCACGATCGCGTCGTCGAGAACGCCCGCCCGCCCGAGCACCGCGAATGCGCGGCGCAGGCCGTCGTCGAGCGCCGCGACCTCGCCGTCGTAGAGCGCGGGCAGCAGCGCCTGCTCGCGGGGCGAGAGCTCGTCCCAGGCGAGCGTGAGAAGCTTGCGGTCGACGCCGGCGACGTCGATCCCCGCGGGAAGCGGCGGCCGATGCCGGGCAGGCGGATCGTAGGGCGAATGCGGCTCCATGAAGTGCAGGTACAGGAACAGGGGCTTCCGCGCCCGCGGCTGCCAGACGATCCGGACCCAGCGGAGCGCGCGGCGCACGAGCTGCATCACGGTGATCTTGTGGACGGTGGCGAACACGCCCCAGCCGGCGAAGCCTTGGGCGAAGCCGAGCGTGGGATCCAGGCGCAGGTTCGCAGTGAAGCCGACGGTCTCCCAGCCGGCGCGGGCGAACAGCTCGGCGAGCGTCATCTCGCCGTCGGGGAGCTTCGAGTCGAGCGCGACCACACGGTGCTGCGAGGGAAAGCGCGACGTGAACAGCGACGCCACCGACGGGTTCGTCCACGAGCTGGCGGCGTACGCGTCGGCGAAGCGCACCCCACGGGCCGCGAGGCCGTCGAGGAAGGGCGTGAGCCCGCGCCCGCTCCCGTAGCTGCCGAGCCGATCGGCGCGCAGGGTGTCGACCACCATGAGGACGACGTTCGGCCGCGTCCGGCCGCGCAGCCAGCGCACCGTGAGCGCGGCGACCCCGAGCGCGGCGACCCCGAGCACGGCCACGGCGAGCAGACGCAGACGGCGGGCCATTCGTCGGCGCCCTCAGCCGAGCCCTGGCGCCACCAGGCGCGCGAAGACGTCGAGCTGCTCCAAGTAGTGCGCGAGGCTCGTGTGGCGGAAGCGCAGGTTGACCACCGTCGCCCCGACCGTCCGGTAGCCCTCCAGCCGCTCGGCGAGCGCGGCGCGCTCGGCGGGGTCGGTGGGATCGAAGAGCCGGTCGAGCGGAAGCACCAGATCGAGCGGCGCGGTCCGCTCCTGCCAGGCGCGGGTGGCGCGTGCGCGCGCGAGCAGCCCGGCGATCTCCTCGAGGGAGAGCGCGAAGGGGTCCCAGCCGTCGGCGAGCGCGAGCGCGCGCCGGAGCGAGCGGGGGCTGCGCCCGCCGAGCCAGATCGGCACGCGCTCCTGCACGCCGCACGGGTCGACCACGAATCCCGCGAAGCGGTGGTGCGTGCCGGCGTATTCCGGCTCGCGCCGGCCGAAGGCCGCCCGCAGCGCCCGGATCGCGTCCGCGTAGCGCGGGCCGCGGCCGGCGAACTCGGCGCCGAGGAGCGCGAACTCCTCGGCGAGCGTGCCGACGCCCACGCCGAGCACGAGCCGCCCCCCGCACAGGCGGTCGAGCGTCCCGTAGCGCTTGGCGATGGCGAGCGGGTGGTGGTAGCCGAGCACGAGCACGTGGGTGACGAACCGGATGCGGGTCGTCCGCGCGGCGAGGAAGCCGAAGGTCGCGAGCGGGTCGTAGTAGCGCGCGCCGCGCGTCGCGACGGCGGCGACGGGGATCGCCACGTGCTCGCTGCACGTGAGATGATGATAGCCGAGCGCGTCGGCCGTGCGCGCAATCTCCGCCACCTCCGCGGGGCCGGCGTCCTCCGTCCAGGCCGCGTCGCGCTGCGGGTTGCGGGTCAGGATCGGCGTGACGAGCCCGAAGCGCACACCTCGCCTCCTACCATCGCTCGCCCGCGTGGGGGAAATGGTGGTAGACCCACCCGCGATGGACTTCGCCGCGTCGCCGGCGGACGAGCGCTTCCGCCGGGAGCTGCGCGCCTGGCTCGCCGCCAACCGTCCGGCGCGCGCCGAGCGCGTGCCGCACGACGAGCACTCGCTCGCCGACGAGGTCGCCTTCCTGCGCGACTGGCAGCGGCGGCTGCACGCCGCCGGCTACGTGGGCCTCCTCTGGCCGCGCGAGTACGGAGGGCGCGGTGCTCCGCCGGCGCAGCAGGCGATCGTCAACGAGGAGCTGGCGCGGGCGCGGGCGCCGCAGGCCCTCAACCGCGTCGGCTTGAACAACGCCGGGCCGACGCTCATCGCGCACGGCAGCGAGGCGCAGAAGCGCCGCCTGCTGCCGCCGATCCTCTCCGCCGACGAGCTTTGGTGCCAGCTCTTCAGCGAGCCCAACGCCGGCAGCGATCTGGCCGCGCTGCGCACGCGCGCCGAGCGCGACGGCGACCGCTTCCGCGTCACGGGGCAGAAGGTATGGACCAGCTACGCCGCGTTCTCGCGTTGGGCGATCCTGCTCGCGCGCACCGATCCCGCGGCGCCGAAGCACCGGGGGCTCACGTACTTCATCCTCGACATGGAGAGCCCCGGCATCACGATCCGGCCGCTGCGCCAGATCACCGGCTCGACGGAGTTCAGCGAGGTCTTCCTCGACGCCGTGCCCGTCCCCCCCGCCAACGTGATCGGCGGCGTCGGCCGTGGGTGGGAGATCGCGATGACGACGCTCGCGCACGAGCGCGGCACGGGTTTCGCGTTCAAGGAGCAGGTGCTCCAGCGCATCGCCCTCGACGACCTCGTCCGCCGCGCCCGCGCCGGCGGCGCCGCGGCCGATCCCCGGCGGCGGCAGGAGATCGCGCAGCGCTGGATCGAGGTCGAGGTGATGCGGCTGCTCAACTGCCGCACGCTCACGCGTCTCGAGCGCGGCCTCGAGCCCGGCCCCGAGTCGTCGCTGGTGAAGCTCTTCTGGGCGACCCTCACGCAGCGCACCCACGACCTCGCGCTGGCGCTCGAGGGCCCGTACGCGCAGCTCGCCGGCGGGCCCGCCGCGGCGGAGGACGGCCGCTGGCAGCTCGCCTGGCTGTGGTCGCGGGTGGGCGCGATCGCCGGCGGCACCTCGGAGGTGCAGGCGAACATCATCGCGCAGCGCCTGCTCGGCCTGCCGCGCGACGCGCGCTGACGTCCCCGATCAGCCGCCGCCCGGCGGCGCCCCGGGGTCGCCGGGCGACTGCACGAGCTCGATGAGCTGCCCGTCGGGGTCGGCCACCATGCATGCGGCGGCCTGCACCTCGGGGATGCGGATCACGGTCTCCTCCAGCACGCGCTCGCCGGCCGCGCGCAGCGCGCCCAGCGTGGCGTCGAGGTCCGCCACGCGGAACGAGAGGTGCGTCAGGCCCGGCTCGTTCATCGCCCGCGCGTGGCGCGGCGGCGGCGGTGGACTCGCGAAGCGCAGCAGCTCGATCCGGACGCCGTCGCGCGTCAAGTAGACGGCGCGCAGCGCGACGCCGCGTAGCCGCAGCAGCGTGTCGCTCGGCTCGCCCGCGACCTCCAGCGAGTGCTCCTCCCGAAACCCGAGGAGGTCGCGGTAGAAGCGCAGCGAGCGCTCGATGTCCGAGACGCAGATGCCGACGTGGGTGAGGCGCAGGAGGGGGACCATCAGACCGCGATCGTCACCTTGATCGAGCCGGTGGTCTTGTCGGCCGCGGTGCGGAAGGCGTCGGCGACCGCGTCGAGCGGGAAACGGTGCGTGATCACCGTGCGGCCGATCTCCGCGCCGCGGCGGGCGAGCAGGTCCTCGACGATCTCGAAGTCGGCCCGCGCCCCGCTGCGGCTGTAGACCATCGAGCCGCGGAGCACCAGCTCCTTCACGAGCACGAACAGCGCCGGGAAGGTCGGCATCTTGGTGTACACGCCGAGCACGCACACGGTGCCGCCGGGCCGGCAGGCCATCACCGCCGTATCGAGCGTGTCGGCCTCGCCGCCGACGGTCTCGAGCACGAGATCGATCGGCGACTCCTGCGCCAGCGCCTGCAGCGCGGGCCCGTCGGCGTCGTCGATCACCCGATCCGCGCCGAGGGCGAGCGCGGCCGCCCGCTGCTGCGGCCGACGGGCCGTGACCACGATCTCGCCCGCACCGCCCGCGCGCGCCGCCACCACCGCCATGAGCCCGATCGTGCCGGCGCCGAGCACGAGCACGCGCTCGCCGATCGCGAGGCCGGCGACGCGCACGCCGTGCACGGCCACCCCGAGCGGCTCGGAGAGCGCCGCGGTGGCGAAGTCGACGCCGGCGGGCACCGGGAAGCAGTGGCGTGCCGGCATCTTCACGTAGTCGGCGAAGCCGCCGGGCACCGTCATGCCGACGATGCCGATCGTCGGACAGTGGTGATAGGCGCCCGCGGCGCAGTACCGGCACGTCCCGCACGAGACGATGCCCTCGAGCGCCACGGAATCGCCGGCGCGCAGCGCGGTCACCCCGGCGCCCACGTCGGCGACCTCGCCGGCGATCTCGTGCCCGGGACACACCGTCGGCACGATCATTTGCCCGTGGTACCAGTGGAGGTCGGAGCCGCAGATGCCGCAGTGGCGCACACGCACCACGACCTCGCCCGGCCCAGGCCGCGGTCGTTCGACCTCCTCGACGAGGAGGTCGCCCGGTCCGCGGCTGCGCAGCGCCCGCATCGTGCGCCTTCTAGCGCTTGCGGTGTCCCCGAGGCAACGGCCGCGCCGTGGCGTGCGTCACCTTCACGTCGGCGGCGTCGGCCGCCAGCCCGCGGCGGAGAAAGCAGCGCGCCGCGGCGTCGTGCTGGAACGCCGCCTGGAAAAACGCGGCGACGACCGCGGTGGCGAGCTGGTGCTGGCGCGACGCGGCCATGGGCGCGTTCGCCGGCACGGGCCCCGTGCACGGCAGCGCGCAGCCGTTCGTGTCGAGGAGCCCCGCCGGCGGCGAGAGGAGCGGCGCGACGGCGCCGGTGGCGTCGGCGCTGGCGAGCGCGCTCTCGACCGCCGCGCAGCCGATCGCGTCGTAGCTGGTCGCCGAGGGAGCGGTGACGAAGCCCGAGAAGGCCGTGTGCGTGCCGTCGACCAGCTCGACCAGCTCGCGCGGCGAGCGCGACCGCTCGAAGACCCGCACGCCGTTGGTCGCAAACGGGAGCAGGAGATCCTGATCGCCCTGGAGCACGAGGAGCGGCGGGCGCGCGTAGTCGTAGAATTGCGCGCTCTCGTAGCACCCGACCGGCGCCACCGGGAGCGCCGCCCGGATGCGCCGGTCGCGCAGCGTCGGGTGATAGGCCACCAGCACGGTCGTGTACCCGCCGTAGGAGAGGCCGGTCACGCCGATGCGCCGCGGGTCGACGCCGCCCGCGAGCCAGCTCCCCCGTGTCTGGGCGAGCGCGAGGAGCTGGTCGACGACGAAGCTCACGTCGCCGGGCTGGTTGACGATGTCGGCCAGGTGCACCGGGGGTGGCGTCGTCGTGTTGGTGAGCGGGAAGTCGGGCGCGGCGACCACGAAGCCGCGGCTCGCGAGCGCGATCGCCCAGTACGACTCGCCGAGCCGGTTGTCGAGCAGCCCGTGGGCGCTGACGACGAGCGGGAAGCGGCCCGCGGCGCGGTTGGCGTTGCGCAGCGGCGCGGCGGCACCCGTGGACGGGGTGGGGTACCACACCTCGGTGGTGAGCGTGCGGCTCGGCAGCGCGGGATGCGTGCCGTGCGCCGGGGTCGAGCGGCTCGTATCGACGAGCGGCAGCGTCCGGACACCGACCCCGAAACGGCCCGGACCGGCAAAGGCGTCGAGCCCTGCGGGGCACCGGGCGTGCGCCCCCGCGGCCGCGAGCAGGGCCGCGGCGAGAAGCGGCGAGATCCGGCTCATCGGCGCAGCATGCCAAAGCGGCGCGCCGTGACGCAACGGCGAGCGACCTACCAGCCGGTGTGGTGGCGGAGCACCGCCTCCCGGGCTCTCCCGGCGAGCGCGACGCGATCGGCGTAGCCGAGTCCCGCGGTCGAAATCGGCGCCTCGATCACGATCTCGACCTCGCCGGGGGCGACCGCGAGCCGGCTGCCGCGGGGCATGAGCCGTCGCGTGCCGCGGCACGCCACCGGCACGATCGGCAGCCCGAGGTCGATTGCGGTGACGAACGCCCCCTTCTTGAACTCGCCGAGCCGCCCGTCGCGGCTGCGGGTGCCTTCGGGGAAGATCACGAGCGAGTGATCGCGCCGTGCTTCGCGCCGCAGCGCCTCGACCGCGCGCTCGGGGTGCTCGCGATCAATGGGCACCATGCCCAGGGTGTCGAGCACGGCAGCCATCACGGGATGGCGCCAGAGCTCGCGCTTGGTCGCGAACCGCGTCGCACCGGGCAGGAAGCCGAGCAGGACCAGGATGTCGAGGTGGCTCTGGTGGTTCGGCGTGAACACGAAGGGGCCGCCGGTGGCGACGCGCTCGCGCCCCTCGACCCGCACGTCGACCCCGAGCATCCAGGTGAGCGTGCGGGCCCGCGCCTTCGCGAAGCGCCAGGCGAGGTCGCGGTTGCCGGTGGCCCGATGCAGCGCGACCGCGGCCACCGCCATCGAGAGCAGCATCCCTCTAAAGACGTACGGCGAGACGGCCACGCGGAGTCCCGTCACCGCATCCGTCGCCGCCGCACCGGAGCCGTCGGTCATGGGCGGTTCGCTTAGCAGCTCCCGGCGCCGGCAGCCAAACGCCCGGCACGGGGGCGAGCGTCGAATTGACGACGCGTCCGTCCGTGCCGCGACGCCCGGGCGTCGTGCCGGGCACGGCGCCCGGGAACGGCCTGCCGTCGAGGCTGGACGCGGCAGCCCGCTCGCGGCTGGCACGGCATCTGCTTCGTTTCCGCCCGATGGACCACCGGACCACCGACCCGGCGACCAGACCTCGCCTGACGCTCGCCGACGTCATGACGACCGCGGTGACCACGCTGCGCCGCGACTGCCTGATCGTCGACGCGCTCGACCTCCTCGCCGCGCAGGACTACCACCACCTGGTCGTGACCGACGGCCGGCGGCCGGCGGGGGTCCTCACCGACCGGGATCTCCTGCACGCGGTGGCCCGCGGCGCAGGCGACGGCGCCACCGTGGGCAGCATCATGTTCCCGCCCCTGCTCGCGCCGGCGGAGCTTCCGCTGCGCGACGCGGTGGCGATCGTGGCCTTCCATCGCACGGACTGCCTGCTCGTGGCCGACGCGGCGGGCGAGCTGCGCGGGATCGTCACGACCACCGATCTCCTCGGCGCGCTCTACGATATCCTCCCCGGCCGCGGCGCGCCGCGGGCTGCGTGATCCAGCAGAGACGCTAGGGCAGCGGGCCGAGCGCCGCCGCCGCCTCCTCGGCGTCCGCGCGCGTCGCGTAGGGGCCCACGAGGACGCGCTGCCAGGTCGCTTCCCCGACGACCGCGGAGACGACGACGGCCTCGAGGCCGCGGCGCGCGAGCTGCTCGCGGGCGGCGGCCGCCGCAGCCGCGTCGCGGGTCGCCGCCACCTGCAGCGCCCAGCGCCCAGGGCCGACCCGCCGCGCGAACGGACGCGCGTCCGGCCGCGGGGCGGGAAGCGGCGCCGCGACCGCGGGCGCCGCGACCGGCACCGTCTCGAGCGCAGGCGCCTGCGCCGGGGCGGCGGCCACCGCCGGCAAAGCCGGCGCGCCGGAGCGCGGCGCGCGCACGAGGCCGAGGCCGAGTAGCAGGACCGCGAACACGAGCGGCACCGCCACGGCCGAGGCGAGCCAGGCGCGGCGAGACGGCGAAGCGATCGCCGGGGCTGCCGGCACCACGGCCGTCTTGGCCGCCCGGGCGCGCCAGACCGCGAGCACCGTCGTGGGCGTCACGCTCGCCTCGCCGTGCGCGTTCGCGTGGCCGAGCGCGGCGACGCACAGCGCGTCGATCGCGCGCGGCACGCCGGCGCTCATGCGGGCGATCAGCTCGAGCGCGCCGGGCGTGAAAGCGCCCGGCTGCCGTTCGGCCGGGGCGAAGCGGCCGGCGACGTAGGCGCACACCTCCGCCGCCGTGAGCGGCTCGATCCGCACGGCGACCGCGGGGACGTCGCGCAGCCGCACCGCGAGCTCGGGCTCGCCCGCGAGCACGAGCCGAAGGGCGCGGCGGCCGCCCCCCGCCGCGAGCGACACGAGCTCACGCAGGACGCCGTCGCCGAGGACGTGCGCGTCGTCCACGAGCACGGTCGCGCCCGTGCCTGTGGCGACCAGCTCGTCGAGCCGACGGCGCAGCATGCGGCGCGGGCCGTCGGCGGGGCCCCCGAGCGCGGTGAGCATCGCGCCGAGCACCGCCTCCGGGTCGGCCGGCACCGGTGCCAGGAGCACGGCGGCGCCGCGCGCGCCGAGCGCTTCGCGCAGCCGGCCGAGCAGCGACGTCTTGCCGCTGCCGGCCTCGCCGAGCAGCACGACCAAGCTCGCGTGCGCGTCGAGCGCGCGCTCGACGGCCGCCGCCGCACGCGTTGCCGCGGGCGTCGGCTCCCCGGGCCGTGGGCGTAGCGCCGCCCCGCGGGGCACCGCCTGGAGCTGCGCCGGCCGGGCACGCTGGGACATCGCGGCCAGCGATGCAACCCACGTGCCTCGGCACACCGCGCGTCCCGCGCCGATCGCCGTCGGCGTGGACGAACGGCCGTTCAGCGCCCGCGCGCGCGAATGCGTCCGGGCGTTCACGCCGCAGCGGTGCCGTTCAAATCTGCACTCCGCTGCCGAGCGGCGCCGCGTCTTCGCGCTCGAGCCCGCTCGCGGCGGGCACGATCACCGGATAGCTTTTCCCACCGGGCAACTCGCGCAGCGGCGCCGGCCCCACGAGCAACCCGGCCCCCGCGGCGAGCGCCGTGAGCACGCCCGAACCCTGCGACGGCGCCGCGGTGGCAACCCACCCCGCGGCGGTCTCGGCGAGCGCGACGCGCACGAACTCGGTGAGGCCGGCCGCCTTGCGCACCGGCGCGGCGAGCCGCGCGTCGACCACCGGCAGATGCAGCCGGCGGTGGCCCGCGAGCCGCCGCAACGCCGGCCGCGCGTAGACCCAGAAGCAGACGAGCGCCGACACCGGGTTGCCGGGCAAGCCGAAGAAGAGCCGCCCACCGCGGCGGCCGAAGGTGAGCGGCCGGCCCGGCTTCTGCGCCACCTGCCAGAAAAGCCGCTCGACGCCGAGCCCGTCGAGCGCCGCCTTCACGAAGTCGAGGTCGCCGACCGACACGCCGCCGCTCGTGAGCACGACGTCGGCGTCGGCCGCCTCGGCGATGCGCGCGCGGACGTCGTCGAGCCGGTCGTGCACGATCGGCAGCACGACCGGCTCGACGCCCGCCGCCCGCACGGCGGCCGCCAGCGCGACGGCGTTGCTGTTGACGACCTGGCCCGGGCCGGGCTCCTGGTCGAGCTCGACCAGCTCGGCGCCGGTCGGCACGACGACCACACGCGGGCGGCGGTGGACGAGCACGGTCGCCCGGCCGACCGACGCGAGCACGCCCAGGTCGGCGGGCTCGAGCGTCGTGCCGCGGCGCACGACGACCGCGCCCGGCGCCACGTCCTCGCCCGCAGCCCGCACGTTCGCGCCCGGCCGCACCGCTTCGCGCACGAGGACCGCGCCGTCCTGTGCCTCGGTCGCCTCGACCTTGACCACCGCATCGGCGCCCGGAGGGATCACCGAGCCGGTGAAGAGCTTCACCGCGGTCCCGGCGACCACCGGCGTGTCGCAGACGGTGCCCGCGGCGACGGCGGCGACGACGCGCAGCCGCACCGGGGCTGCCGCCACGTCGGCCGCGCGCACCGCGTAGCCGTCCATCGCGGAGTTCGCGGCCGCCGGCACCGCGCGCCGCGAGACCACGTCCTCAGCGGCGACGCGGCCGAGGGCGTCGAGCAACGGCACGCGCTCGGGCCCGAGCACCGGCGTCGCGTCGAGCACGCGGGCGAGCGCTTCGCCGACCGAGAGCACGCCCGAGCGATAGCCGCGCCGGCTCCTCGAATCAATCGGCGGCGCCTGGACACACGCGCGCGCGCGGGCTAGGCGTGAGCCCGTCATGACGACCCCGTGTGATCGCCGCGCCGTGCTGCGCGGCCTGCGGTTCCACTGGCTCGATTGGGGCACGGCCGGCTGCCCGCCGCTGCTCCTCCTCCACGGCGGCGCGCAGACGGCGCACTCCTGGGACGAGGTGGCGCCCGACCTTGCCCGGGACCATCACGTGGTCGCGCTCGACCAGCGCGGGCACGGGGAGACCGAGTGGGCACCGGCGAGCCGCTACCGGCGCGAGGACTTCGTGGGCGACGTGGCGGCCGTCCTCGACCTCCTCGGCTGGGCGGAGGCGACCCTGGTCGCGCTCAGCCTCGGGGGGCTCAACGCGATCGCGTTCGCGGCCGCGCACCCCGCGCGCGTCCGCGGCCTGGTCGTGGTCGACGTCGTGCCGACGGTGGCCCCCGCGGGCGCCGAGGCGATCCGCGCCCAGCTCGCGACGCGCGACTTCGCCTCGCTCGAGGACGCCGTGGCGCTCGCGCATCGCTTCAACCCGCGGCGCACGCTCGAGAACATCCGCGAGCGGCTGCGGCACGGGATGCGCGAGACGCCCGAGGGCCGCTGGACGTATCGCTTCGACCCGGCGATGGGGGCGGCCGTGGCCGGCGTGGAGGCGCTGTGGGCGGCGGTGGAGCGCATCCGCTGCCCGACGCTGCTCGTGCGCGGCGGGGAGAGCGCGATCCTCACCCACGACGGCGCCCAGCGCTTCCGACGGGAGCTGCCCGGCAGCGTGGTCGCCGAGGTGCCGGGCGCCGGGCACTCGGTCATGGGAGACAACCCGGCCGGCTTTCTCGCCGCCGTTCGCCCCTTCCTCCATCGACACGGCCTCTGACGCGCACACCGCCGCGCGGCCGCCCCGCCTCGCCTGCATCGACGCCTGCCGCGGCATCGCCGTCGTCGCGATGCTCGCGGCCAACTGCGTCAACGTGTTCCTCCGCCGCATCCCCGCCGCGCTCGGGCACAACCAGGGCGACGTGCTGCGTCTCTTCGACCTGCCCGCGCCGGCCTTCCAGTTCCTCGTCGGCGTCTCGCTCGTGCTCTTCCTGCGCAACCGCGCGGCGACGGGCCGCTCGCCCGTGCAGGCGAAGCTCGACGCGGTCCGCCGCTTCGTGCTCCTCATGCTGCTCGGCATGCTCCTCGACAGCGTGGGGGCGCTCCACCTCGGGCTACGCTGGGGCGTGCTCCAGACCCTCGCGCTCGGCGGCCTCGCCGCCACCGCGCTCGCCGACGCGCCGGCCGAATTCGTCGCCGCCGTGGCGATCGCGCTTCTCGGCCCGTACTCCGGAGCATGGAACAGCGAGGTGCACGGGAGCCCCGACGCCGCGCTCGCTTTCGTGCCGCTCACGCTCGCGGGCCTGCTCGTGGGGCGGGCGGCGCTCGACGCGAATCCCCGCCGCGCGCTCGCCCTGCGCGGCCTGCTCGTGAGCGCGGCCGCGGGCGGCCTCGCCGCGGCGCTCTACGCGGCCGGCATCCCGTTCAACAAGCTGCTCGGCACGAGCAGCTTCGTCGCTTTCACAACCGCCGTGTCCGCAGCCGGGGTCGCCGCCGCCGCCGCGATCGAGGCCCGCACGGGGCGGCTGCCGCGGTCGCTGGCCGCCACGGGGCAGTTCGCGCTCTCGGCGTGGGTGCTGCAGTACCTCCTGGTCTACTACCCGGCGTGGCTCGTGTTCCCGGCGTGGCGGCGGCTCGCCTTCGCGCCGGGCGTCGTAGCGATCATGGCCACCACGACGGCGCTGTGCTGGCTCGCGGTCGCGCTCGGACGGCGAGGGATCCGTATCCGGCTCTGACCGCTGTGGCTCCACCTCCGCGAACGGCCCTCACGGCGTCGCGCGGGGCCCGGGGAGCCGGGCGAGGAAAAGGTGCTGGTGCGTCCGCTGGACCAGACCGCCGGGATGGCGGGCGGCGAGCGTCGAGCGTAGCGCCTCGAGGACCTCGGCGTGCCGCGGGCCCGCCACGCGGCGCACCCACTCGAGCGTGCCCACCCAGCCGACGAGCGCGTCGGCGGTGAAGGCGTGCTCGGCGGCGAAGAGGAGGGGTGGCTCGGCGGCCAGCGCCGATCCGTCGAACGGCGGAAGCGGCGCGGGCGGCGCGAGCAGCACCTCGGGCACCGCGATGCCGAGGTCGGTGAGCACCGCACCGAGCATCGCCATGGACGGATCCCCGGGGGCGTTGAACTGCCAGAACACCGCCGCCCAGCCGCCCGGCGCGAGCACGCGCGCGATCTCGGCGAGCGTCGGGACGGGCGCGAACCAGTGGAAGGCCGTACCACAGGCGACCAGCGCCACCGCGCCTGCCCGCAGCGGCAGCGCCTCGGCCCGCGCACGCACCCACCCCTCGCCGACGCCGGCGCGCCGCGCCTCGGCCAGCATGGGCGCCGAGAAGTCCGCCCCCACCACCCGCCAGCCGCGGCGCGCGAGCGCCGCGCCGACGATGCCGGGGCCGCAGCCGAGGTCGAGCGCCGCCCGCCCCGCGCCGGGCCCGGTGCGCGCGGCGATCGCGTCGTAAAGGGCCGCCGTGTAGTCGGGACGAAAGCACGCGTAGGTGGCCGCTTGCCGGCGGAAGTCGAACGGCTCGTCGCAGCGCGGCATCGCGTGGTCCGCCATCCGGCCCGCAATCTATTGCGTCGGCGCCCCCGAGTACAGCATAGAGCGGGGACGGAGGGTGCCATGAAGTTCGACCTGCTCTACGAGCTACAGATGCCGAAGCCATGGGACGAGCGCAGCGAGCACCGCTGCTACCACGAAGCCCTCGAGCAGATCGCGCTCGCCGACCGGCTCGGCTTCGACACCGTGTGGGCGGTCGAGCACCACTTCTTGAACGAGTTCGCCCACTGCTCGGCGCCGGAGGTCTTTCTCTCCGCCGCGGCCCAGCGCACGACGCGCATCCGCATCGGGCACGGCGTCGTGCTCCTGCCGGCCAAGTTCAACCACCCGATCCGGGTCGCCGAGCGCGTCGCCGCGCTCGACGTGCTGTCCGACGGGCGGGTCGAGTTCGGCACCGGCCGCTCGAGCCAGTACGAGCAGGCGGGCTTCGAGATCGACACCGAGCTGTCGCGGGAGATGTGGCAGGAGTCCCTCGAGCTGATCCCGCGCATGTGGACCGAGGACCCGTTCGCCCACGACGGACGCTTCGTGAAGGTGCCCTCCCGCAGCATCGTGCCGAAGCCCCTGCAGAAGCCGCATCCCCCCATCTGGATGGCGGCGACGAGCCCGCAGTCGTGGGAGATCGCGGGCCGCAACGGCGTCGGCATCCTCGGGCTGACCGTCTTCGTGAGCGTCCCCCAGCTCGCCGAGCGGGTGCGCGCCTACAAGGCTGCGCTCGCGCACGCGAAGCCCGTCGGCAAGTTCGTGAACGACCGCGTCGGCGCCTTCACGATCGTGCACGTCGCCGACACGCACGAGCAGGCCCTCCGCAACGGCGGCGCCGACGCCGCGATCAACTACCTCCTCTACGCCTTCCGCGTGCTCGGCGGCTTCACGGACCCGGGCGGGCGCGGCATGCAGCGGGAGCACGCCGCGGCGGAGATCCGCAGCACCCCCTACCGCGACATGATCGCCAAGGAGTACCCGATCATCGTGAAGATGATGCACAACGAGTGCACCTTCGCCGACCTCGACGCGGAGGACATGGTGATCGTCGGCGACGTCGACCACGTGATCCGCAAGGTCGAGCGCTACCGCGAGGCCGGCCTCGACCACCTCATCTGCCTCATGCAGGCCGACCGCATCCCGCACGAGAAGGTGCTGCGCTCGATCGAGCTGTTCGCGACGCGCGTGATGCCGAGGTTTCGCTGACAATGCTCTACGTGCACGAGACCCACGAGCTCGTCGGCGGGAAGCTCGAGGCGTTCGCCGACGCCGTGCGCACCGTGTGGCGGCCGCTCGTCGAGGCGGACGGCACGGCGCGCCTCTGCTGGTACTGGGAGCTGGCCCACGGCACGAGCGCGAGCTATCAGGCGGTCACCCTCACCGCCGTGCGCGACTGGGCGGCGTGGGGCTCGATCGTCACGCGGCGCGCCGAGCCCGCCTGGCGCGAGTGGGATCGGCTCGCGTGGACGCTGCGCCGCGAGGTGACCGCGAAGATCATGCTGCCTGCCCCCTGGTCGCCGCTCCAGGAGATCGACCTCACCGCCCCACCCGCCCCCGCCGGCCCGCCCGCGATCTACCTCCACGACACGGGGTGGCCCTTCCCCGGCAAGCTCGACGAGTACGTCGCCGCGCTCGGCTCGATCTTCTACCCGCAGACCCAAGGGAGCCGGATGCTCACGGTCGTCGGCTGTCTCGTGAACGCGCCCGGCACCGGCCGCCACCACGAGGTCGTGCTGCTGCAGCGCCTCGACGACTGGCCGCGGTTCGCCGAGCTGCTCCGCCGCGGCGAGCAGGGCGCGCAGCGCGGCGGCTGGATGGAGGCGGGGCTCCGCTACCGCGACCGCTGGGAGTCGAAGCTCCTGCGCTGCGCGGCGTGGTCGCCGATGCAGTGAGCCGTCGTCAGACGAACGCCGGCATCACCTCGCGCACGAAGAGCTCGAGGCCGTCGAAGTCGAACGGCGCGCGCAGCGCGAGGATGATCCACTCCGCCCCGGCGCGGCGGTACTCGCCGATGCGGTCGATCACCTGCGGCGGCGTGCCGACCATGATGCCCGGGCGCACGAAGTCGACGAGCCCGCCGAACATGAGCCGCAGGCTCTCCTCCTGCCGGCGCGCCGCGGCCGCGTCGGCGCCGAGCGCGAGGCCGACGTTCACGGAGCGGATGACCGCGCGCGGATCGCGCCGCTCCCGCTCGCACCAGCGATCGAGCGTCGCGTTGCGCGCGGCGTAGACCTCCGGGGACACGAAGGCCACGTTCCAGCCGTCGGCGTGCCGGGCGACGATGCGCAGCAGCCGCTTCTCGCCCTGCCCGCCGATCCAGAGCCGCAGCCGTGGCTGGATCGGCCGCGGATCGCAGAGCGCGTCGTCGAGGCGGACCTGCTTGCCGCGCAGCGTGACCCGCTCGCCGTCGAAGAGCCGGCGCAGCGCGCCGGCGCTCTCCTCGAGCTGGTCGAGCCGCTCGGGGATCGGCAGCAACGGCAGCCCGAAGGCCTGGAACTCGACCGCGTTCCAGCCGATGCCGAGCCCGAGCTCGCAGCGCCCGCCGCTCAGGTGGTCGATCGTGGTCGCGGCCTTGAGCAGCACGCCGAGCGGCCGGTAGGGCAGCGCGAAGACGAGGCAGCCGACGCGCACCCGGCGGGTCTCGCAGGCGAGCGCGGCCATCGTGGCGATGCCCTCGAAGGCGGGCTTCGCGGGCTTGGTGGGCTCGGAGACCGAGTAGAGGTGGTCCCAGACCGAGCACCAGTGGAAGCCGCGCTCGTCGGCGAAGCGCCAGAGCCGTCGCAGCTCGTCGATCGAGCAGTCCTGGGGACCGGCGTGAAGGCCGAAGTGCATGGCGAGGGTGTACTCGAAGCAGCGGCCCCGATGCCAGCGCGGACCACCTCACTCCGGCGCCACGGCGAATCCTTCGCGTGCCGCGGCGTCACGGAGCCGTTCGCCGAAGGAGACGAACGGGCGGCCCTGGCCTCGTGCCCACACGCTTGCCGCCGCGAGCTGAAGGGCGTCCGCCGCCCGGAGCGCTTGGCCTCCGTAACCGCGTGTATTGCGGGAGCGCGGGCGACGGGGTTGAGTGGTGCTGCCACCCGGAATGCCCCGATCGCTTCGCATCTACGGCCCGGCGAGGGAAGCAACTGGGGCCGTCGTTGCGGTCGCGCTCGCGACTTGGAGGATGACCCCTTCGCGCAGGTGTCCCGACGATCGACCGACCATGGTCACGCGCCTCGGGCACCGGTGCAGCATCCACGCAAGCCGCGCACACAGAGCTGCGGCAACTGGACGAAATCACAACGACCGCAGGGGTAGACGATCGCCACGTCCACGCTGCGCGGATGGGGTCTGGCGTACGGGTCCGTGAGATCCGGCCCCACGAAACGCCCGGCGCAGGAGGTCATCCCCGGGCGAGCTTCAGCCGATCGGCCAGGTCCTCGAGCCACTCCGCGGTGCCGCCGAAGAGCAGCTCGGCGTGCTTGGCGCGCAGCGTGTGGCGGTGGAGCGGGTGCTCGACCACGTACCCCGCGCCGCCGTGGAGCTGGTGCGCGGCGAGCGTGATCTCGCGGTACGCGCGCGTCGTCCAGGCCTTGGCGATCGCCACCTCGCGCTCGGCGGGCAGGCGCTCGGCGAGCCGCCAGAGCGCCTGGCGGGTAACGTGGCGCGCGCCCTCGAGATCGATCGCCATGTTCGCCACCATCTGCTTGACGGCCTGGAACGTGCCGAGCTTGGCGCCGAACTGCTCGCGCTCGCCGACGTAGGCGATCGTCATCTCGAGGACCGCCTCGGCCCCGCCGATCAGATCGGCGCAGAGCAGGGCCGCAAGCTGCCGGCGGAGCTGCTCGAGCCGCGGCCACGCGGCGCCGGCGCGCCCGCACACGGCGCTCGCCGGCAGCGCGACGCCGGCGAAGCGCACGGTCGCCTGGCGATCCTTGGCGAAGGTCGCGACCGGGGTCACGCGCACGCCGGCCGCATCGGCCGGCACGAGCACGACCGACGAGCCGCGCCCGTCGCGCGCCGCGACCAGGAAGGCGTCGGCGTGCGCGCCGTGGGGCACCCAGCGCTTCTCGCCGTCGAGGCGGATCCGCCCGCCGCGGCGGCCGACCGCGGTGCGCAGCGCCGACGGCTCGGCGGCGGCGTCCGCTTCACCGACCGCCAGCGTGACGATCTTCTCGCCGGCCGCGACCGCCGGCAGCCAGGCGCGTCGCTGCGCGGGCGTGCCGAGGCTTGCCAGCGCGAGGCCACCGGAGAGCGCGGCGAAGAGCCCGAAGGGCGCCACCGCGCGTCCCCACTCCTCCACGAGCAGCCCGACGTCGAGGAGCGAGGCCCCCTGGCCGCCGTGCGCGGCGGGCAGCCCGTAGCCGAGCCAGCCCAAATCCGCCACCGCCCGCCAGAACGCCGGGTCGTAACCCGTGGGCGACCGGTCCCACTCGAGCCGTCGCTCGCGGCCGACCTCCGTCGCGAGAAACCGGCGCGCCTCCTGCTGCACCGTCTGCTGCTCGGGGGAGAAGCCCAGATCCATCGCCGCCTACTTCCGCGGCAGCCCGAGGCCGCGATCCGAGATGATGATGCGCTGGATCTCGTTCGTCCCGCCGCCGAAGCGCTGCATCGGCGCGATCGTGTAGAGCCACTGGAGCCGCCCGTGCAGGGGGGCCGCCGGGTCGGTGGGCGCGAGCCCGCCGGCGGCGCCGAGGACGTCGAGGCCGACGCTCGCGAAGTGGGCGTTCAGCTCGGTCACGTAGACCTTCGCCATCGAGCCTTCCTTGGTCGGCACCTGGCCCTGGTCGATGAGCCAGGCGTTGAGCAGCCCGAGCTGGCGCCCCACCTCGACGCGCATCTCGAGGTCAGCCACCGCGCGGCGCACCCACGGGACCGCACCGAGCGGACGCCCGTCGCGCCGCGTGCGGCGCACGAACGCCTTGAGCTCCTCGAGGAGGCGCCGCAAGAGCCCGACCGAGCCCAGCTGGATGCGCTCGAAGTCGAGCGCCATCATCGCGTAGTAGAAGCCCATGCCGCGCTCGCCGATCAGGTGATCGGCCGGCACGCGCACGTCCTCGAAGAAGACAGCGTTGGTGCGGATGTTCGACATCGTCCAGATGGGCTGCACCGTGATCCCGGGGCGGTCCATCGGGACGATCACCATCGAGATGCCCTGGTGCTTGCGCGCCTCGGGCTCGGTCCGCACCGCCACCCAGTTGTGCGTGGCGGCGTGCGCCCCCGTGTTCCACATCTTCTGACCGTTGATCACCCACTCGTCGCCGTCGAGCACGGCGCGCGTGGTGAGGGAGGCCAGGTCGGTGCCGGCCGCGGGCTCGGAGTACGCCACCGCGAACTCGAGCTCGCCGCGCAGGATGGGCGGGATCCACTTCTGCTTCTGCGCCTCGGTGCCCGCGCGCAGGATGGTCGGCGCCACCGAGGTGACCGTGAGGCGCATGCCGGGCGCGCCCGCGGCCTCCATCTCCTCGATGAAGATGTACTGCTCGACGGCCGACTTGCCGAGGCCGCCGAACTCCTTCGGCCAGCCCACGCCCCACCAGCCCTTGGCGAAGAGCTGGCGATGGAACTCGCGCGCGAGCGGCCCGTCGCCCTCGTTGCCGGCGGCACGCATCTCGGCGCGCAGCGCCTCGGTCACGTGCCGGCGGACGAAGGCGCGGACCTCATCGCGCCAGGCGAGCTGCTCGGGCGTGTAGGCGTAGCGCATCAGTAACGCACGATCTGGCGGATGCGGACCACCTCGATGTGCCCGCTCTCGCCGATGAGCAGGTTGATGCAGAAGGTGAACAGCGACAGCAGCAGCCAGCCGCCGAGCGCCGACCCGAACGAGCGCACCTCGAAGCCGCGGACCACGTCGGCCGCGAGCTTGATCATCGCCGCGTTGACGACCAGCGTGAAGAGCCCGAGGGTGAGCACGTTGAGCGGCAGCGTGAGCAGCAGGATCGCCGGGCGCACGATCGCGTTCAGGATGCCGATGGTGGCCGCGGCGAAGAAGAGCGCCCCCACGCCGTGCACCTCGATGCCCTTGACGACGAGGCTCGTGAGCCAGAGCGCGAGCGCGCTCACGAGCCAGCGGATGACGAGACCCTGCACGCGCCCGGCTACGTATGCGAAGGGCGCGGCCCGTGCAAGGCACGCCGCGGCGGCAGCCGCACCTGGAGGACAACGGCTGCGGCGACGAGCGCCGCCACCACGACCAGCGCGAGCGCGGGCCCGTAGCCGCCCGTGCGGTCCCGCAGCCAGCCCGTCGCCGGCACCGCCAGCCCTTGGGCGACCACCACGAACGGGGTGAGCCGGCCGCTGATCGTGCCGTAGTGGAGCCGCCCGAAGACCTCGCCGATGAGGCTCGCGAGCAGCGTGGCGTTGCCGCCCATCGCGTAGCCGTAGAGCACCACGTAGCAGGCGAGCGCGGCGACGCTGCGCGCCTGCCAAAGCAGCAGCACGCCGGCGGCCTGGAGGCAGAAGCAGACCGCCGCCACGCGCCGCTGGTCGAAGCGGTCGAGCAGCGCCCCGAACCCGAGCTTGCCGACGACGCCCATCGCCGCGGTCGCGCCGAGGACGAGCGACGCGCGCTCGGGCGCCATGCCGCGGTCGATGAGCAGCGGCACCTGGTAGAGGAGCACGCTCGAGAGGCCGGCCATGGTGAGCGCGAAGGCGGCGGCGATGAGCCAGAAGCTCGCCTGGCGGACCGCCGCCGCGGGATGCACCGAGCGCTCGATCTCCCGCGCGAGCAGGGTGCGGGCAGCGGCGTCTTCGGGTCCGCCGGCGGGCTCCTCGCCGTCGGGCAGGAGCCCCAGGTCGGCCGGGTCGCGGCGCATGAAGGCGAGGATCGGCGGGAGGAGGAGCACGCCCACGAGGCCTCCGAGAACCGCGTACGCGGCCCGCCAGCCGACGCGCACCGTGAGCAGCTCGGCGAGCGGCGCAAACACGATCCCGCCCGCCGAGATGCCGGCGGTCGAGATGCCGAGCGCCCGCCCGCGCTTGCGCACGAACCAGCGGGCGACGGCAGCGTTGTTGGGCAGACCCGCGATACAGGTCGACCCGACCGCGATCGGGCCCGCCATGCAGCAGTAGAGCTGCGGCAGCGTGCGCACCTGGGACATGCCGAGAAACCCCGCGACGAGCAGCAGCGTGCCCACGATCTCCACCGGCCGCGCCCCGCGCCGGTCGACGATCCGCCCGACCCAGAGGCCGGCGAGCGCGGAGACCCCCTGCATGGTCGAGTACGCGCCGGCCACGCGCGCGTGCCCGCCGAAGGCGGCGGCGAGCGGCACGAGAAAGATGCTCCAGGCGTAGAAGATGAGGCCCGTGTTGACGGCGAAGCAGAGGAACGCCACCAGCACGATCCACCAGCCGTGGAAGACGACGGCGCCTCGGCGCGTTGCTCCGTGTTTCAGGGCGTGCGGGAAAGCCATGCCATTCGTGAATTTGCGACGAGCGCGTGCCTCGCCTCACGAGACGGCCTTCGCCACGGGCCGCCGCGCCGACCGACCGTCGATCGTGGTTGGGTCGCCCGCGACCCGCCTACGGTCCTTTGCACGAGGAGACGGTCGAGATCGCGGCTTCCAGCTGCACCGCGCCGTTCTCCCAATCCATCAGCGCCGCCTGGACGTTCTGCAGCCGCCGGCGCTCGACGAAGGGGAGCTGCGGGCCGTTGAGCATGGCCTGTATCTGCCCCGACAGAGTGTTCGCGCGGAATGGCTCGCCAAGACGTCGGCGCACAAGCTCTGCAACCCCGCCGGACTCGGTGCGCTGGCGTTGAGGTCGGCGATCGCCAACTGCGCCGTGTCCCGTTGGACGTTCGTCGTCTTGTCTCCCCAGTCGATCAGGCTCGCGGCGAGCGACTTCAGGTTTCGTGTCTTGTGCAGGATCGTGGCGGCGTCCCGGACCCTTTGGACGGCGGGCAGCAGCAACCCGATCAGGATGGCGATGATCGCGATCACGACGTTGAGCTCGATGAGGGTGAAGCCCCCTCGGATCCAGCCGCGCGCGATGCCCCGTACTTGCATGCAGAACCTCCCCTCGCCCCCGCGGCAAGGCATATCGCAGGCCCGATGCCCGGCGCGCAAGCACTCTTCGGCAACTCAGTCCATCGCCACGAACACGTGATAGCGGGTCGGAGTCGTGAAGCCCATGCGCCGGTAGACGGGCGCGCCCATCGGCGAGGCCTGCAGGCTCAAGAACGGCACGCCGCGCGCGAGGCCCGCCTCCACGACCTCCCACGTAACCGCGGTCGCGTAGCCGCGGCCGAAGGCGTCGGGCAGCGTGCCGACCCACCCGATCCCGCCGATGCCGTGGGAGAGGTAGAGGATCGCGCCGGCGACCGGCGTGCCGCGATGCACCGCGAGATAGGCCTGAGTCGTCGGGCCGACGACGCTTTCGAGCCGCGTGAACTTCTCGAGCGTCGACTCGGGCGGCGTGCCGTAGACCGCGTAGGCCTGGGCCATGATGCGGCCGAACGCCTCGCGGCCGGCATGGTCGCGCACCGGGCGGATCACCGTGTCGGGCGGCGGCGCGCCGCGGCGGCCGGCGCCCGGCGTGAAGACCATGCCCGGCGTGTCCGTGATCTGGAAGAAGCCCGCGTCGCGCAGCTCCGCCTCGAGCGCCGCGTCCGCATGGGCCCGCGTCCACACCGTGAACGGGAGCCCGGGGCCGCGGAACCAGCGGTCGGTTGCGGCCCGCACCACCGCCGCCGACACCGTGCCGGTCACCATCGCCATGTTGGTGACCACCGACCCCAGCGGCGACCCGCACAGGACGACGCCGTCGCACTCGACGATCCAGCCGTCGACCGTCGCGCGCGCCATCTCGCGGTACATCTCGACCATGTTGAGGTCCATCAGCGCGAGCATCGTGGCGCGGTCCATGTTCGCGCGGCTCTCAGGCTGCGAGCTGCCGCAGCTGCCGCGGTGTGAGCATCCAGAGGAGCGTCGCACCGCGGGGCGGGAAGAGCTGTTCGAGCCCGAGCGCGATCACGCCCCCCTTGCGCAGCGCGAGCACCGCCCCGCCGGTCGAGCCGGTGAGCAGCAGTGCGGCCAACGCGCTCAAGGTGGGCTCGTGGCCGACGAGCACGAGGCCCGCGTGGCGCGCGAACGGGCGCAGCGCCCGCAGCGTCTCGGGCGCGGTCACCCCGGTCGCCAGCGCGTCGAGGGGCCGCGGCTCGAGCCCGCCGCCGAGCGCCGCCGCCACGATCGCCGCCGTCTCGGCCGCCCGCGGCAGCGGGCTGGTAAGGATCGCATCGACCTCGAGGCCGAGGGCCTTGAGCCCCGCGGCCGCCTCTCGCATCTTCGCCTTGCCGCGCGCGGTGAGGCGCCGGGCGCGGTCGTCGCCGCCCGGGGGCGCGTCCTCGGCGACGCCATGGCGCACGAGGTAGAGGTTCATGCCGACGTCCGCACCAGGCGCAGCGCGCGGCGCGGCCGCTTCCGGCGGGGAAGCACGCGCGCGAGCCGGCGGCGGTCGAGCCGGCGCCACGTCCGGGCGAAGCGTGCACGCCGTCGGCGCGCGCGACGGCCGAGCCGGTCGATCAGCGCCCCCGTGGCGAGCAGCGTCACCCGCGGCACGTCGGCCTCCTCGGCCCAGCGCCGCAACCAGGCGGCCTGCGTGACCGCGTCCTGGTAGTCGCCGAGGATCTCCTGCAAGCGCTCGAGCCGGCGGAGCACGCGGGCGAGCGGCCGCCCGCCGAGGCCGCGGAGCGTCTCGAGCGCGTAGCGCAGCCGCTTCGCCCGCACGCGCACGCGGTGGACGGCCTCGGGCGGCGAGCGGTCGTCGACGCGCCGCCCGGCGCGCACCAGGGCACGGACGAGCGGGTGGACCAGCTCCGGCGCGAGCGCGCCGAGCGTCACGCCGCGCGGCGCGGCGCCCGACCGGGCGAGCGCGGTGAGGCCGGCGACGACACTGCGCCCACGCGCGGAGTCGAGCGCGCCGACCATTACGGCATGCGCGGCGGCCCGCCGCGCCTCGAGCGCACGCTCGAGGGGCCCGAGCCCGGCGCGCAGCTCGGGCGCGAGCCGGCGCGCGTGCGCGGCCACGGCAAGCGCGAGGACGTCGAGGTCGCGCACCTCGCCGATGGCGTGCCCGAGCGACGCCAAGTCGGCGCGCGCCTCGGCCGCCAGGGGCGCCGGGAGGACGGGCGCGAACAGCTCGAGCGCCGCGCGCAGGCGCCGCGTCGCGACGCGCAGCTGGTGTACCGGCTCGACCTCGCCCGCCCGCGCCCCGACGCCCTCGCGCGCGAAGGTGCGGAGGTGGAATCGCAGCACGGCGCGCGCGGCGGCCTCGGACGGGTCGGTCGGCGCGAGCACGAGGCCCACCGGCGCCTGCGCCATCGGTCACCGTCCCCGCCGGGCCCGCGCGCCGCCGGCGCCACCGAGCGCCCGCGCCGCCGGCCGGCGGCGTCCTTCGAGGTAGGCGGCGATGTGTCCGCGCAGCTCCTCCTGGATCTCGTCGACCGGGCGGCACGCGTCGATGTCGACGAACCCGAACTCGTGCGCGAGCGCGTCGTACTCGTCGATCAGGCGCCGCTGGTAGCGCTCGAAGGAGTCGAAGATGTCGCTCCCGAGCGCGAGGTGCATGCCCGACTCCCAGTAGTCCATGCCCTTGCCCTCGAGGACCCGCGGCACCAAGTGCTCGACGTCGATACGCAGGTAGAACACGAGGTCTGGGACGAGCGCCATGCCGAACAGCTCGCGCGTCCAGACCGGGTCCACTCCCATCACGACGTTGCGCGCGAAGGCGGTGTACATGTAGCGGTCGGCGATCACGATGAAGCCGGCCTTCAGCGCCGGGATGATCTGGTGCTCGAGCCGGTCGGCGAAGTCGGCGGCGTAAAGGAGGCTGAAGGTCGTCACCGTCAGCTCGTGTCCCGCCTTCGCCTCGTTGATCGTGTCGGAGAGCAGCGGCGAGCGCGTCCAGCCCGTGTTGCTTACGGCGTGCCCTTCGACCTCGAGCCAGGGACGTAGCAGCTCGATCTGCGTCGAGCGGCCGACGCCGTCGGTGCCCTCGATCACGATGAGGTGGCCCGGGAGCGACCCCATGCGCTTGTAGGGCAGCCCGTGGCCGTACCAGCTCTTGCCGCGCCTACCGCCGGGCGCCATCGCCATTCCTGCCGGCCCGCCCCGCCGGCGCCGAGCCGTCGTGGCGCGGCCCCGCATAGCCGCGCAGGACCTCGGCCACCATGCGCCGCACGAGCTTCTGCTGCGTGGAGATCTCCGCGGTGGCGTCGATCACGGGAAGGCCGAACTCTCCGGTGAGCCGGTCGTAGATCTCGAGCACGCGGCTCTGGAAGAGCCGGAAGCTCTCGACGGGATCGGGCGACAGGCCGACGTCCATGCCGGCCTCGTGGTACTTGAGCTTCGCCCGCCCCGCGAGCAGCCGCTCGAGGGACACCTCGATCGGCACGCGGAAGTAGAGCGCGAGGTCGGGGCGCGGCGCGAAGCTGTAGACCGCGCGCACCCATTCGGGATGGACGCCGCGCGCCACGTCACGCCCGAGCGCCGTGTACACGTAGCGGTCCGCGAGCACGATCATGCCCGCCTTGAGCGGCGGGAGTATCTGGTAGGTCAGCCGGTCGGCGAAGTCGACGGCGTGCAACAGGCTGAACGTCGTCGGCGTGAGCAGGTCCTTCTTCTTGCCGCGCTTCATCGAGCGGCGCACGAGCGGGGAGGAGTTCCACTCGGTGAAGTGCACGCGGTAGCCCCGCGTGACGAGCCAGCGCTCGAGCAGCATGAGCTGCGTCGACTTGCCCGATCCGTCGATGCCCTCGACCGTGATCAGCCGCCCCGGATACGGATGGGGCTGGGTGAGCAGGCTGCGCGACGGCGGCTTCATCGGCCGGCGCGCGCGGGCAGCGGCGGCGCCGTCGCCGCGCGCTCGAGGCGCAGCCGCACCGGGCACCCCAGCAGGCGCGCCAGCAGATCCACGCGGCGTTCGGCTGCCCATAGCTCCAGCTCGGCGTTCTCCCCCCCGGGATCGACCCGGATCACCAGGCGTCCCGCCTGCCGGCCGACCCGCAGCCCTCTAACCACACCGAAATGGGTGCGGTCCAGCGCGTCGGCGAGGCGCAGGAGCGCCGCGAGCGCCCGCACGTGGCGGCGGGAGCGCGCCGGCAGCGCGCGCAGCTCCGGGTCCGACGGCCGCGGGATCTGCTTGCGGTGGCCGCGCGCCACCTGCGCGATCGTCTCGATCTCGAGCGGCTCGAAGCCGAGCAGCTCGGCGTTGCGGATGAGGTAGGCGGAGTGGCGGTGGTGGCGGTCCCGGTCGATGCGGTGGCCGACGTCGTGCAGCAGCGCGGCGTACTCGAGCAGCTCGCGCGTCCCCGCCGGCAGGCCGAGGTCGACCGCGATGGCGTCGAACAGCGCGAGCGCGAGGCGGGCCACCTGGCGGCCGTGATCGGCGCCCTCGCCCGCCAGCGCCTCGACCGAGCGCCGCCGCACCTCCGCCGCCGTCGCCGGCCGGCCGCGCCCATGGCGGGCCAAGTCGAGCAGCACGCCCTCGCGCAATGCCCACGTGCAGGCGGTGACCGATCCGATCCCGCCGCGCTCGAGGACGAAGCCGAGCAGCACCACCGCCGCCGGCATCAGGTCGGCCCGCTTGGGATCCATCCCCGGCAGCTCGCCGCGCTCTGCGGGGCCGAGCGCCAGGACACGGCGGCGCAAGCGGAGGATCTCGGCGGTCGCGGCGCGCGCGCCGTGCAGCCGCGTGCCCTCCTCGCCGCGCGCCGCACGCGCCATGGCGACGAGCGTGTTCACGGTACCCGACGTGCCGACGGCGCGCACGACGCCTGCGTGGCGCACGCGATCGAGCAGCGGCCCGAGCTGGCGGACGAGGTGGCGCTCGAGCTGCCGGAGCTGCCCTGCGCTCGGGGGATCGTCGGGGAGAAAGCGCTCGCTCAGGCGCGCGACGCCGAGCGGAAGGCTGCGCATCCACAGCGGCCGCCCGTCCTGCACCAGCACCAGCTCGACGCTCCCCCCGCCCACGTCGATGAGCAGGTGGGGACCGCCGTCGAGGCCGAGGGCGTGGCGCGCGGCGACGAAGATGAGCCGGGCCTCCTCGCCGCCCGAGATCACGCGCACGTGCATGCCCGCCTCGCGCCGCAGCCGCCGCACGAAGGCCGTACCGTTGCGCGCCTCGCGCACCGCGCTGGTCGCCACGGCGCGCAGGCGCTCGACGCCGCGGGCGCGCGCCAGCCGGCCGAAGGTCTTCACCGTGCGCACCGCGAGCTCCATCGTCTCCGGGGCGAGCCGTCCGGTCGTGAACGCGCGCCGCCCGAGGCGCACCATCTCCTTCACCCGGTCGACCACCTGGAGCCGGCCGCCGGGGCTCACGTCGGCGATCACCATGTGGACGGAGTTCGAGCCGACGTCGACGGCGGCGAGGCGCACGCGGCCATGGTACCCGGCGCCGGCCGCGATGTCATGCCGCCAGGGCGGCGAGCCGTCCGGCGAGCGCGGCCGCCGCCGCCCCGATGCCGTCCTGCGCGGCGCGCCCGGCCAGCCGCGCGACGCGGCCGAGGAGCGCCGTCGCCGCACGCACCGCCGCACGCGCGGCCGCCACCCGCCCGCTCGCGGTGGCGCGCCCGGCGCGCACGAGCGCAGCCGCCGCCTGGCGCGCCCCCTGGCGTAGCCGCCGGCCGCTGCCGCCGCGCACGGTGGCGGCGGCCGCGAGGAGGTCGCCCACGCCGCAGAGCGCGTCGCCGAGCGACGCGTCGCCGGGGCAGACGATCGCCGCCGTGGCGCTCGCGCGGAGCCCGGCGGCGTCGCTCACGGTCACGATCGCCCGGCGCGCCCGGGCGAGCCGCGGCGCCCGCGCGGCGAACGCGATCGAGAAGGCGCCGCCCGAGCCCGCGAGCGAGGGCGCGCGTCGGGCGAGGATTGCGCCGGCATCGTCCTCCACGGTCACGCTCGCCCGGCGCAGGTCCCCGTCCGGATCGGCGCCGCGGGCCGTGACCACGAGCGCCGCCGTGGGGTCGAAGCCGGCGGTCACCGCGGCGACCGCCGGCGGGCCGCCGGCTCCGGTCGCCGCCAGCGCGGCGTTGGCACAATCGAGGAGGCCAGCGCCGCTCGCCGCCGGCGCGGTGCGCGCCAGCGGGAGGGCGGTGCTTGTCAGGGCCGGAGCGATCCGTGCGGGGGCGATGCCCGCAGCGCGCAGCAGCGCGGCGCAGCCGGCCACGTGGGGCGCCGCCGCCGAGGTGCCGAAGAACGGGTTCACGAACTCGCCGCGAAGGCCGACAGCCGTCTCGACGCCGTCGACCGCGGTGAGCGTCGGCACCGCGCGCGTCGCGCGCACCGGGAAAAAGATCGACGCCGGCCCGCGCGAGGCGAACGGCTCGATCACGCGCGGCCGCGCGGCGGGGGCCGCGGTCACCGACAGCACCGCCGGCGCGGCCGCCGCGTGGCCGAAGATGCTCTCGCGCGGCACCACGTACTGCTGCACGATCTGGCTGTGGCTCAGGAGGAGCAGGTTGAGGCGCAGGTCAGCGGCCGGCGTCACGCGATGGAACTCGGCGATCGCGAGGTAGGCCGGCTGCACGGCGCCCGTGCGGTTGACGTACTCGACGGCCTCGATCGGATCGCCGTGTCCGTCCTGGACGTCGGTGCTCGCCGCCAGCACCACGTCGGCGCCCGGCCCCGGGGCCGCGAGCACGAGGTCGAAGTCGTCGGCGGCGGCGCCGAAGGGGTCGTTCCACTGGAGGATCGCGAGGAGATCGGCCCCGGGCGGGAGGCTCAGCGTGTCGCCGACGTCCCCCCCGCCGAAGTCGTGCATGGCCGCGTAGCTCGCCCCCTGGAGCGCCGCGCTCGCGGTGGGACGGTAGGTCGCGTAGTAGTGGACACGCGCGAAGTTGCCGGCCGCGGTGACGTAGACGCCGCCACCGGCGACGAAGGCGCGGGCGGCCGCGGCGACGGGGCCGTCCTCGAACTTGGGCTCGTCGGTGAATACGAGGTCATCGACGATCACCTGCGCGCCCGCGGCCGCGAGCCCGTCGATGGCGGCCAGCATCTCGACGCTGGTCTGCGGAGCCGCGAAGAGCAAGCGCGCGCCGGGCGCGAGGTCGTGCACGATCTCCATGAGCGCCGTGCCCTCGTCACCCTGCCCGGCACCGAGGCCCGCGATCGGGGGCAGCGTCACGTCGGCAGGGAGATCGCCCGAGGCGATCGACGCCGCGCGATGGTCGGCGCCGTCGGAGATCACGCCGACGGTGGCGCCCGTGCCGTCGGTGCCGAGGATCGCACGCGCCTGGTCGACGTGGAGGAGCGCGTCGCCGGCGGTGGTGACCGCGCCCACGCTCGTCCACGCGCGGCCGGGCCGCGCGAGGCGGCGTACGAAGGGCAGCGCGGCGATCGCCGCCTGTGCCGCCGCAGTGGCCGTCCCCTGCACCACCTCGCCGCCCGGCCACGCCGGAGCGGGGGCGCGGGGCGCGGGCACCTCGATCCCGAGTCCCGCCGCCTCGAGCGCGGCGCGGCGCGCGGGCGTCAGGTGGCCGACGACGACGTAAACGCGCGGCGCGCCGCCGCCCGGCGCGACGACGAGCGGGCGGGGACCCGCCGGGCGGAGCGTGCGCAGCGCGGGCACGAGGCGGCTCGCGTCCTCCCGCTCGTGTCCCGGCCGTGCGGCGGCCGCGGGCAGCGCAGCGAGAGCGACCGCCAGGAGCGCGAGGAGGCGCTGCATCGCTATCGACTTCTAGCATCTTCATCAGACGCCGACGTCCGGCCCGCGGTTGACCGACCCCAGAGCCGCGTGACCCGTCAGGCGCCAGTCTCGCCGCGGGCGTCCGTCCGGCGGAGAAGGGCGCGCCGCGCGTCAGGTGCCGACTACGCTGCCGGCGCGCGCCGCGTGGCGCGGCGCGGCCGACGGGCTGGCACGCTCCTCGCACCAATCGGCTGCGGCTACGGGGGGATGAGGCATGCACCTGAGGTACGCGCTGCTGGCGTTGCTGGCCGAGGGCGAGGCGCACGGCTACGAGCTGCTCAAGCGATTCAACCGCCGCCTCGGGCCCTTCTGGCAACCGAACATCGGCCAGGTCTATCAGCTCCTGCACGAGCTCGAGCGGCGCGGCTTCGCCGCGCGGCGCGACGAGGCCGTCGGCACGCGCCTGCGCCGGCGCTTCCGTCTCACTGGCCGCGGAGAGCGCGCGCTGCGCACGTGGCTCGGCCGGCGCCCGGGCTGGCCGCCGCCGCTGCGGGCCGAAATCTTCGTGCGCTTCCTCGCCGCCGAGCGCGAGGGGGCGCAGGCGCTGCTCGCCCAGCTCGAGCGCCAGGAGGTCGAGTACCGCCGCTACCTCGCTCTCGTGCACGAGGAGCCCGCGCAACCCGACCCTTGCCTGACCCGGCGGCTCGCGCACGAGGCCGCCGTGAGCCATGCCGAGGCGCAGCTCCGTTGGCTCACGCGCTGTCGGGAGCTCGTCACCGCGGGCGGCGTGCGGCTCGCGGGATAGGCTCGATGCTCAGCCGGTCGTCCGCGGGCGGATCGTCAGATCGTGCACGCTCACGGGATCGGGCTGCGAGAGCTGGAACACCACGGCGCGGGCGACGTCCGCCGGCGCGAGCACCGCCCCCGCGGGATCGACGAGGGCGAGCTCCTTCCAGCGGCCGAGCGCGGCCGGCAGGAGCGCGGGGTCGAGGTTCGTTCCGAACTCGCTCGCGACCTGATGGATCTCGATCGTCATCACCCGCACGCCGCGCCCGGCGACCTCGGCGCGCAGGCTGCGCGCGAGCGCCGCGACGGCGGCCTTCGAAGCCGCGTAGGCGCCCAGGTAGGGCCAGCCGCCGTGCATCGAGGCGGAGGTCATCGTGACGACGTCGCCCGCGCCGCGCGGCAGCATGTGGCGAAGCGCCGCGCGCGTGGCGAAGACGACGCCGAGGACGTTCGTGTCGAGCGTCGCTCGCCACTGCGCGGTGTCCGCCTCGGCGACCGTGCCGAGCACGCCGACGGCGGCGTTGTTGACGAGCGCGTCGAGCCGGCCGAAGCGCGCGGCCGCGGCGTCGACCAGGGCGTCGACCTGCGCTTCGTCGCGGACGTCCGTCGGCATCGCGAGGGCCCGGCCGCCGGCGGCCTCGATCTCCGCGCACACGGCCGCGAGCCGCTCGGCGCGCCGCGCCCCGAGCACGACCGCCATGCCCGCCGAGGCCAGCGCCCGCGCCGTCGCGGCCCCGATCCCCGCCGACGCCCCCGTGACGACGCCGACGCGGCCGGTGAGCGGCGGAGCCGGGCTCATGCCGCGAGCGGCCCCAGCGCGCCCAGCACGTCCGCCGGCACGGGCCCCGCGCGGCCGCCCGCGGCGTCCATCCAGCGCCAGCGCGTGCTGCCGCGCACCAGCACGCGGCTGTCGCCCGGCCGCACGACCTCGTGGTGCGCCGCCAGCTCGGCGCTCGCCGAGAACCAGGTGCGTATCTCGAGCGCGTCGCCGTGGCGCGCCGCCTCGAGGTACTCGACGTCGCCGCCGACGACGAGCGGCACCCGGCCGTCGACCGGCAGCGTCCCGAGCGGGCGGCCGCAGGCCGCGAGCGCATCGAGCGTCGCCTCGACGAGGACGTCGACGTAGGCCGCGTTGTTCATGTGCCCGAGCGAGTCGAGGTCGGCGTAGCGCACGCGGTGCCGCCCACGGGCGGGTGCCGCGGGCGGTGGCGGTGCGCTCCAGCCCGCGCGGTCGCCGGCCCGGGCCGCCGGGGCGCCGAAGGCGCGCTCGACCTCCTCGGGGATGCGGCGCGGGCGGCCGGTCGCGGCGTCGACGTACACCCAGTCCGTGCGCGCCGTCAGGCAGACGGCGCCGCCGCGGTCGCGCACCTCGTAGCCCCGGTGCGAGCGCACCCGGCGGAAGTCCTCGACCCACGTCCTGACCTCCAGCGGTTCCCCCACGCCCACGGGCCGCTCGAGCGCGAACGTCGAGCGGCGAATGAGCCAGTGCGTGCCCGCGCGCGCGTACCAGGCCGCGTCGAGCCCGGCCGCGGTGCTCGCGTCGACGGCCACCTGCGCCAGATACCGCAGGTAGACGGCGGGCTGGACGCACCCGAAGCAGTCGAGCTCGTCATGGCGCACCCGGACCTGCCCGGTGTAGACGTGGGTCACGGTCCGCGCTGGTAACATACCGGCGCGGCGCATGCGACAGAGGCGACCGTGAGCCGTCCCGCCCTCCCCCTCCCCCTGCGCAACGCGCTCGCCGCGCTCGCGCTGGGCGCGCTCGACGACGAGCGCGACGCGGCCGCGCTTGTCTGGCTGGCCGCCGCCGAGGGCGTGCCGCCGCCGGCGGTCCGCGACCGGCTCGCGGCGCTCCAGCTCGTCGAGCCGGGCGAGCACACGCTCCTCGGAATCCACGCGCCCCACGCCGCGGCGGTGCGCGCACACGCCGCGCGCGCTGCCGCCGCGGCAAGCGCCTACCGCGGCGAGCCCGATCGTCCCCCCGGCGCCCTCGGACGCGCCCTGGCGCGGGCAGCCGCGCTCTGGAACGCGGGGCTCTTCTTCGAGGTCCACGAGGTGCTCGAAGCCGAGTGGAAGACGGCGTCGGGCGACGTGCGCCAGGCGCTCCAGGGGCTCATCCAGATCGCCGTCGCCTTCCACCACCTCGCTCACGGCAACCGGCGTGGAGCGCGCAGCCTGCTGCGCCAGGGGCGCGCCCGGCTCGCGGCGTGCGGCGCAGCGCTGCCGGGGGTCGACCTCGAGAGGATCCTCGCTGCCGCCGCGGTGTGGGAGTCGGCGCTGGCGGGCCGCGGCGCCGAGCCGCCAGGGCCGCCGCGCCTGCGCCTGAGGACGATCCCGCCTACACCGTGAGGCGGCGCTTTAGGCCGGCGACGTCCGCGAGCTGGGCCCGCAGCCGCTCGAAGACGGCGACGCCCGCGTCGACCTCGCTCCGCAACGCCTCGATCTCCTCGCGGCTCACGGCCGCGAGCGCCTCCTCGAGCCGTCCCAGCAGCGCGGCGAGATCGCCCTGCCCGTTGACCGCACCGAGACGCCGGGCAAGCACGTCGCGCTCGTCGAACAGGCGGGCGGCGGCCCGGAGGGCCGCGCGCGGGCCGTCGGCGGCGGCCGCCCGTCGCAGCTCCACGGCGGCGACCGGAGCCGGAGCGGGACGCGGCGTCCGCCGGGCGAGCTCGAGGTGCTCGCGCTCCTCGGCGGGCGCGATGCGCTCGAAAGGGCCGTGCGCCTGCAGCCAGAAGCGCTCGTACTCGGCACGGCGTCCGGGATCGCGCAGCACCTCGTAGGCCTCTTTGGCGCGACGGAAGTGGACGCCGTCGCCGCCCATGTCGGGATGGCTGCGCTTGGCGACCTCGATCCAGCGCTGCCGGATCATGTCGCCGGAGGCGAGCGGGGCCACGCCGAGGATGCGGTAGAGGTCGGTGCGGCGCCGCTCCTGCATCGCCGCGAGCAGCACGGTCGCCCGGTCGACGACGTACTCGGGCGTGACGCCTCGGCGCCGCGCCGTGCGGCAGATCTCCCAATAGTAGGGGGAGCTGCGCGCCCGGGCGGTCTCGCCGAGCAGGTCGTAGAGAAACGCCGCCTCCTCGTCCGGGCCGGCGAACAGATCCTCGAGGCCGCCGCTGTCGAGGATGCGCGAGAGCCCCTCGAGCACGGTCCGTCGGTTGCGCGTCACCATCCGCGGGCGGAGCTTCTACCAAAAACCGCCCGGCCGCGGGAAGTACGGTCGCCGGGCAGCGGTTGCAATCCGGAGGGCCTTGGGCCAGACTCCGCGCGCCATGACGCTGCGTTCCGCGGGCCGCCGGGGGTCGCGGGCAGCCGCGCTGCTCCTCGTCGCGGCGGCGTCGCTTCCGGCGACGGCCCGCGCGCAGGTGCCGCTTTCGCAGGAGAACCCCTCCCGGCTGCGCAACGCCTACAACAAGCCGCAGTCGAGCCAGAAGCTCGACGAGGCGGTGCGCAAGGTGAACAGCGACGACCCGGACGAGCGGCTCGAGGGAGTGAAGAGCCTCGGCGAGATGGAGGGTGAGTCGCGCGCCGTCGAGTACCTCATGCAGGCCGTCAACGACCTCGACCAGCGCGTGCGTGTGAAGGCCATCGACACGCTCGGCAACGTCAAGGCGAAGGACGCCACGCCCTTCCTCGTGCAGCAGCTCTTCCTGCGCGATACCGACGTCGCCACGCGCCAGCACATCCTCGCGGCCCTCGGCAAGATCGGCGACAAGCGCGCGACCACCTCGCTGCTCGACATCGTGGCGCGCGACGGCGATCCCGCGCGTGGCAACGCGATCTTCGCCCTCGGCGACATCGGGGACCCGGCGGCCCTCCTGCCGCTGCGCGCGCTCGCCCAGAACGGCAAGGACGAGTCCCTGCGCCGCCTCGCGCAGGAGGCGGTGCGGAAGATCGAGCAGCGACCGGCGCCCGAGGTGGTGCCTCCGGCGCTCGCCGTCGACCGGCGTGGCGCGGAGCAGGCCGCCACGCCCTGAACGCCGTCTCAGCGCGTCCGCGCGCGCAGGTACTCCTGCAGCGCCTCGGTGATGAAGGTGCGCAGGAGACGGCCTTCCCGGAGGCACTGCAGGCGTACGCGACGCCAGAGGTGCTTCGGGACGCGGGCGTTCAGGTTGACCAGCGGTTCGCTGCCGGCGTCTTCAGGTTGGGCCTTGCGAGCAGGCACCATTCTCTTCCCCCGCATCTTAGTTAGCACGGCGGCAGCGCGCGCGGCAATCCCGCATCACAGGCGGCCAGAATACCCCCCGCCGGGGGGCCGCAAGCGCTCCGGTTGACCCCGATCACGGGGCCGATCTAAGAGCCGATCGCACGAGCCGCCATGCGCCTTGCCTTGTCGAGCCTGCTCCTGGTCGCCGTCGTGAGCCCCCTGCAGGCGCAGACGGTCCGCACCGAGGCGGCCGGTCTCCGGTTCACGGCGCCGTCGAGCTGGAGGCGCGTTCCGGCGGCGTCGGACGTCCGGGCCGCGCAATGGACCCTGCCCCGCGCGAGCGAGGCGCAGGAGGACGCGGATCTCGTCCTCTTCTTCTTCGGCCGGGGCAAGGGGGGTAGCGCGCAGGACAACCTCGACCGCTGGTACGGCCAGTTCCGGGAGCCCGACGGCAGCCCGCCACGCGACGCGGCGGTGCTCACCATCCGCACCGTCCACGGCCTGCGGGTGACGGAGATCGACCTGCCGGGGACCTATGCCCCGCGGGGCGAGGAGGGACAGCCGAAGGGGGGGTTCCGCCTGCTCGCGGCGATCGTCGAAGGCGACGAGGGCCCCTGGTTCTTCAAGGCCGTCGGCCCCGCCGCGACCATCGCCCAGGCGAAGCCCGCGTTCGAGGCGCTGCTCGCCTCGCTCGAGCCGCACCGCTGACGCGGGGCGCCGCTCACTGCGCCGCCGTCGCGGCAGCCGCGCGGGGCATCGGCATGGACGCCATCGTCGCCTCGAGCCGGCGCTCCATCTCCGCCACGCGGTCGGGCTCGGCGCTGGCCAAGTCGTGCTCCTCGTCGCGGTCAGTGGCGAGATCGAAGAGCAGGCGCTCGCCGCGCGAGCTGCGGATGAGCTTGTACGGCCCGTCGTAGAGCACGCGCAGCGCCCGGTCGTAGACCGCGCCGTAATGGGCGACGAACTCGGGATTCACGTCCTCCTCGGCGAAGATCGGGTGCGTGACGTGGCCGAGCGGCTGTCCCTGGACGTCCGCGGGGATCGGCGCGCCGAGCGCCGAGAGCACCGTCGGCACCAGGTCGACGAGCTGGACCGGATCGGCCACGACGCCGCGGGGATGGTCGGGGCCCGGGAGCTTCACCACCATCGGGATGTGCAGCAGCCCCTCGTACATCATCCGCCCCCCGTGCCCGACCTCGTCGTGCTCGCCGAGCAGCTCGCCGTGGTCGGCGGTGACGATGAGCAGCGTGTTCTCGTAGCGCCCGCGCGCCTTCAGCTCGGCGACGAGCCGGCCGAGCGCCGCGTCCATGAGCGCGATCTGGCCGTCGTAGTTCGCACGGATGAAGTCGCGCGCCACGGGCGAGAGGCGCACGGGGATCTTGTGGGTGAAGAGGCCCTTGCGCGCCCAGCGCTTCCAGTCGGGGATCTCGCGGCTCCAGTGGTCGTAGGGCGGCACCGCCAGCCAGTGATGGGGCTCGAGCCAGTTGAGGAAGAGGAACACCGGGCGACCCGCGGGGGCGCGGTCCATCCAGCCGACGGCGGCCGCGCCGATGTCCTGGGCGCTGCGGAACGGCTTCTTCCCGAAGCTCGGCACGAACTGCTGCACCAGGCGCACGACGTGCGGGATCGGGCGCAGCAGGAGCCCGGGCGCGTCCTCGTAGTGGCCGAAGCCCTGGGCGAAGCCGAAGGCCCGGTCGAGGTTGGCGAAGTTGGCGACGAAGCCCGCGGTGGAGTAGCCCCGGTCGCGGAGCATCTCGGCGAGCGTCGTCTTGTCGTCGCCGAGCGGGAACACCCGGCGGCGGCCGGCGATCAGCGGCCCTGCGCCCCACTCCCCCGCGTAGTGCGCGCCGTGGCGGCTCGGATACATGCCGGTGAACATCGAGGCGTGGCCGGGGACGGTCCACTGCGCCGGCGAGCGGGCGTCGGTGAAGTTGAGCGCGTCCTGCGCCAGCGCGGTCAAGTTGGGCGAGGTGTCGCGGCCGTAGCCGTAGGTCGACATGTGGTCGGCGCGCGTCGTGTCCAACGAGACCAGGATCACGTCGGGCGTGCCCGGCGGCGGGGGCGGCGCGGTGACGATCGCCGCATCGTCGAGCGGCGCGGTCCGCATGGGGTGCCCGAGGAGGAGCGCCGCGAGCCCCGCCGCCACGACCTCGAGCCCGAGCCGGAGACGGTCGTCGCGGAGCACGATGGCGAGGACCCGGTCTGCGAGCACGCCCACGAGCGGCAGCGCGGCCAGCAGGAGCACGAGCTTCGCCCCCGTCGGCTCGCCGAAGGCGAAGTACGTGCTTTCCACTTGGCCGATGCTCGCGGTGCCGAGCACGGTGGCGAGCGTCGCCATCAGCGTGAGCTGCAGGAAGGTCGCGGCGCCGCGGCGCTCGGAGCCGGCGAGCCACGTCCCGGCGACGACGGCGAGGGTCCCCACGACGACGAACAGCGCCTCGGCCATCATCCCCGGCGGCTCGAAGACGCGCAGCAGGCCGTAGACGACGATCGTCAGGCCGAGCGCGAGGCCCGGCGCCGTGGCCCCGGCGGGGGTGAAGCCGAGCGCTGCCGCGACCACGAGCCCGCCGACCGCGCCCGCCGCGAGGTCGAGCTCGAGCACGGTGCGCGCGAAGGGGGCCGGCACCACGCCCCCGAGCGCCCAGTTGACGGCGATCTCGACGGCCCACCACACGGTGCCGGCCGCGAGGCCGCCAGCCAAGCCGGCGGCAAGCCCGCGCGCGCGGGAGGGTTCACGGATGCTCATCGTGCACGGCCCGCCGGACGGCGGCGCGCCGGCAGGCGCATATGGTAGTGCAGCGCAGGGCCCGCGGGCAACAGGCGCGGGACCTCGTCGGTTGACACCGGCGCCGGGAGGGAGGAGCGTGGATGAGTGGTGCTTCTCCCGCCGCGCGCCAGCGCCCCGCGGAGCAAGAATCCGGTGCTCCGCGTGGGGCAGCGGGTCTTCGTGAGCGCGGAGCGCGGCGCCGTCCTCACCGACGACGCCGGCCACGACACGCCGCACCGCCTCGCCGACGGCGCGGAGGTGGAGATCGTCGCCTGGCGCCCGCGCGGTGCGACCGGGACGCGCTATCGCATTCACTCGAGGCCCGACGGTCTCGAGGGATGGCTCCAAGCGGGCGAGCTGCGCGCGGCGGCGATCGAGACGCCGGCCCCGGAGCCGACCGTGCCCCCGTCACCGCCGGCCGGGCGGAAGTTCGGCCAGCGACGGTGAACGCCACGCGGCCCTTGTGCGTTCCGGCCCACGTCCGCTAGGTACCTGGACCGCGCCGAGGTGGCGGAACTGGCAGACGCAGAGGACTCAAAATCCTCCGCCCGCAAGGGCTTAGGGGTTCGACTCCCCTCCTCGGCACTTGGAAAATCAAGCCTTTAGGCCAAGTCCATCCCTCGGCCTCGGACCTACCTCCATTGAAAATGTCCACGAACTGTCCACAAATCCCGATGGGCCCACCTCCGAACCGATGCTTCGGTGGACCGTCGAGCCGCGCCGGGTCCTCGCCTGGGACTACGGGGCAGTCCGCGAGGCGTGATGCTTTCACCCGACGCCCCGGTCGTCCGGGAGTTCCTCCGCGACTCGCTTGTCGCGCACGTTGCGTCGCGCTCGGCGGCAGGCCGCCCTTCGTCACGCCGCTATGGTTCACGCCCTACGATGGCGTGCTCTGGGTGACGACCGGGCTCGGGACGCGGCTGGCGAAGAACGTCGGGCATCAGCCGGAGGTGACGCTCCTGCTCTGGGGCGAACGGCGTGGGCGCCCGGGCGAGGCGCTTCGCCTCCGTACACGGGCGACCTGTCACGCGGGGTTGCCGCCGTGGCCAGTGCTCCTGCGGATCGCGGCGCGGTACTACCTCGCGCCCGGGGCGCTGGCGTCGGAACTCGGGAACGTGACCCGCTGGAGGCTACGCGCGCGCTACTACGCTCAGGTCAGCGGCGGGCCGGCCCACGTGCGCCTGGTGCCTCTCGACGCCGAACTCCTGCTGCCGACGCAGTGCAGTAAAGGGCAGTATGTTAGGTTCTTGTCTCACGCGACGGGGACGGCGTCGCGATCGTGCCTGTGCGCGCGCGCTTCGCTGGGGACCGGCTGGCTGTCGGTCTCCCGGCCGATGGCCCTGACCCCGCCGGCCGCGAGGTGGTGGTGCTCGTCGACGAGGGACCCTGGTGGTTCCAGCTCCGCGGCGCGTCGTTCCGTGGGATTGCGCGCCGGGACGCGGAGGCCGAGGGCCTTGTCTGGCGGTTCGCGGCGGGGCCCATGCGGTTCGGCGGGCCAACGCCCTCGTCTGTTTTTCCTCAGAGCCCCTTGGCGGCTCCAGGGCCGTGGCTTGACCGCATGGGCCTGCCTCGCGTTCCAAAAACCCCGCAAGGGCCTTCTACGCACCGTAGAGGGCCATCTCTGGTGAAGGGGGTGGCGTGCTCCGGGCGCGCCACTGAGGCCAGTCCTGCTCGGCCGGGTCACGGCCTCGGCCGCGGCCGCCAGTCATGTTCGAGCTGCGTCAGCGCGCCGCCGCAGCGGGTGAGCACGTCGAACACCCCCTCGTCCGGCGCCGACTCCAGATGCTCGGCGAGCCGGCGGAGGAGGGCCACGGCCCATCGCCGGGCGGCTTCGGTGGTGTCGAGCGCGATGACGTTGGCGGGCATACCCCCGACTACTCCAGCTGTGGCGCGCTTGGGAACAGGGGGAGTAGTCTCCAGGCATCGGGAGCGGCCGCACTGCTTGCGGGGTCGGCTGAGGACGAGTCCGAGTGGAGACCCTACCCGGACAAGGACTCACGCTATTGCTTCTCGGAGGCTGTTGCGATCGTCAATCGCTTGGACGGCAAGCGCCACCGGTTCAAATGGAGAATCCGCAACCTAAAAAACGGCGAGACCCTGCCCGGTTGCCTCTGTCGCTGAGCGAGTCTCGCCGTCACGCAGCCTACGTCGACCACGTGCGGCTCGCCGACGTGCGGGGCAAGCTGCCAGCCCTGCCGGGGCTGGCAGGATGAGCCGGGCGACGACGGCGCGCGATGATGAGCCGTTGCGCCCGGCAACGCGCGCGGGGTGAGGGCCTGGCATGAGGACCATCGCCGCCGACGGGGGCTCAAGTAGAACACGTTGTCCCACAAGAGCCCCTCGGCGCCGCCATCGCGCGACGGGGCGGCCGCGTGGGCGAGTTCCCGGCTCGCGCCGCTTCCTGGCCGACGCGACCGCGAAGGACGGGGGGCGGAGGATCTCCCCGGCCGAGCAGCGCCGCCTCGAACGCCACATCGAGTTCGCCGAGCGCTTCCCGTTCTTGCAGCGGACCGAGAACGGCTGGACCCTGGGCACGGTCCTCCGGGCGGCCCCGCTCCTCGCGCAGCTCCCCGCGTCGTGTCACCCGATGCTGGCGCCGCTGTTCGACCGCGACGACGTCCCGGCTTCCGTCGGGCTCCGGATGCTCCAGAACCTCGTCGACATGCCGGAGTCCTACCGGCGGTGGATTGCGCGGAAGGTGGAGCGCGACGCGACGCCGCGGAGCGCGAAGAAGGCGGTGGCGCTGACGCGCGACGCGCTGCCCCCGGACCGGCTCGGCCCGGCGCTTACAAACATGGCACGCCTCGGCCGACGTGTGCTCCGGGCGGCGCAGGCGGACCTGTTCTGGTGGTGGAGGGGGCGGAGCTGCTGGCGCGCCTGGAGGCGGCGGTCGAGGCGGTCGAGCGGTGCCGCGCCGCGCACGCCGCGTGGCGCCGCGAGCGCGTCGAGGCGTGGGGACGGCGGCTCGACGCGAAGGCGCGGTCGGGAGCGCGCGTGAAGCCCGATTCACCCGCGGACGGCGCGCGATGACGTCGGCGCAGCGCCGGCTCCTCGTCCGAGGCTGCTACACCCTGGCCGCCGTCTCCCTCGCCGTCGCCGTCGGCATCATCCCCGTCACGGTCGCGTACGTGACGGCGATACCGTCCTGGGCCGGGGCGCGTTCGGGCATCTCGTGAAGGTCTCGGGCCAGTTCCTCCTCGCGGCGCTCGCCTTGTGGTTCGTCGGCCGGTTCATCCGCCTGGGGAGCGAACCATGAGCCGTGCTACGGCCCCTCGACGTGGAAGGGCGGGACGAGGCCGAGGGTGGAGAGGTCGAAGGTGACAGCAGGCTGAAGGGCGACTGTCTGTCCTGGCGGGACACAAACAGATGGGCCGCAGGGTAAAGCAGCAGGTGCCCCGCGGCGTAATGAAGGCACCGAAGCCAGCGTCACAGCCGCCAGAGCTATCGGAGCTTTCTAGGAGCCCACAGGATGTTGGCTCACCGTGCCCGTCGGAAGATAGGCCGTTCCCATGGGACCAAGCGAGCCGTTCACCATGAGGGTACCGGCAAAGGCCCAAGAGGGAGTCGGCGAGATAAGCGGCTGACCGCTGCAGTCGGCGCTCTCGTAGTTCAGCGCTATTTCGAACGTCGGGAACCCATCCGTTGTGACCTGAACCGAAAACGACGTAAGCCGCCGCGCGAGGGCAGCAGAGTCTGCGCCGAGGTTTGTGGAGCTCGCCAACAGAATCGCCCAGGGCCGTGACCTCTTGTTCCAGATGCCCGCGATGGCGCTGCCCCGCGAGCTGTTCGGCCGCGTCCTCGACTGGATCGCGCGGCTGCGGCCGCCGACCCGGTCCCATGCTGACGCTCGAAGGGTGTCACGGCGGGCCGCCGGGGGGTCGAGCCGCCCCGGAGTGCGGCCTCGGGGTGCCGCAGTCAGGCCGGCCGGCGCCCGGAGACATGCCGGATTCCGGAGCAGGCCTCGAGGGGGTGCTCTCGCCGCCCAGTGGCCAGAAACAGCTTGCCTTCAAGGTCGCGAGGGCGGTATCCAAGCCCAGGGACGGGGATGGGCCTCGTCCATATGGGAAATGTCGGTTCATATCGACTGACGACTCGCCGAGGAGAGGACGGACGCGATGAGGCCCATGGCAACGTTGTGTGCGCAACTCGTCATGGGACTCACCACCGTGACTCTCGCTGCGCTGATCGCCCCCTCGCCTGCCCGGGCATGCGTCGTCGGCACTGGCACCAGTGCGAGCTGCACCGAGTCGGCGCTGAATGCCTGTCTTCCAGGAGGCGGCAATTTCAACGCCACCGTGACGTTCGCCTGCGGTGGTGCTGCCACCATTCCCATCACCAGCGCCAAAACCATCAGCGCCGCCACCACTATCGACGGTGGCGGCGTGATCACGATCAGCGGCGGTCATAGCGTGCGGGTGTTCATAGTGAACTCGGGTGTCACGTTCACGGCGCAGAATCTGACCATCGCGAGCGGCAGCGACATCAACTTCGCCAGCGGCATCGAGAACAACGGGACCGCGACGGTGACGAACTGCACCTTCAGCGGCAACACCGGTGGCGATGGCGGCGCCCTCTACAACGGCGGCACCATGACCCTCACCAACAGCACCTTCAGCAGCAACACCGTCGAGGGCGGTGGTAGCGGCGGCGGCCTCTACAACGATTTCCATGCGGACGTCACGGGCTGCACGTTCAGCGGCAACACCACCGCCGCCGGCGGCGACGGCGGCGGTATCTACAACAACGGCACCCTAACCCTCACGAACAGCACGCTCGGTGGCAACACCGCCGCGGCCAGCGGCGACGGCGGTGGTATCTACAACAACGGCACCCTAACCCTCACGAACAGCACACTCAGCGGCAACACCGCCGCGGCCAGCGGCGACGGCGGTGGTATCTACAACAACGGCACCCTAACCCTCACGAACAGCACGATCGCTGGCAACACCGCCCCGGCCAGCGGCGACGGCGGTGGTATCTACAACAACGGCACCCTAACCCTCACGAACAGCACGATCGCTGGCAACACCGCCCCGGCCAGCGGCGACGGCGGTGGTATCTACAACGACAGCGACGAATTGACCGTCATCAACTGCACGATCAGCGGCAACACCGCTGGCGGCTCCGGCAGCGGCATCTTCTCGAATGGAGATTCGACGGTCACGAACACCATCGTGGCTGGCAACTCCGGGGGAAATTGCTCAGACATTTCCCCCACCGACGGCGGCCACAACATCGACGATGGCACCACGTGCGGCTTCGCGGGCATGGGCTGCACCACCGCCACCGGCACCTCGTTCTGCAACACCAACCCCGATCTCGACCCCGCCGGACTGGCAAACAACGGCGGGCCGACGCAGACCATTGCGCTGTTGGCAGACAGCCCCGCGATTGACCACGGCGATCCCGGCGTATGCGCTGCGCCGCCCGTCAACAATGTTGATCAGCGCGGGGTCGTCCGTTCTCAGCCCCCGGGTGGCCGCTGCGACATCGGCGCCTTCGAGCTGACGGCCACCGTTACGACGACGAGCACAACCACGACGACGACGACAATGCCCCCGGGCTGCCTCGGGGTCCCGACGTTCGCGGACATTGATTGCCGCCTCGATCTTTTAATCGCGGACGTGAGCGCCGCCACCGGCCTGGGACGCCTCAGGAAGACGCTGCTGTCTCGTCTGCAACGGGCGAAGCATCAGAAAGAGACCGCCGAGACGCGCCACACCGCCGGGAAGCGACGCCCGGCCAGAGCGTTCCTCAAACAGGCGATCCAGACCATGAGCACCTTCGACCACACCCTCAAGTCCCTCGCGGGACGCCACACCATCCCGGCCGGGACGCGCGCTGGGCTCCTGGCGATGTCCGGCCCGATTCGGACCGATATGCAGATGCTGCTCAAGTCGCTGTGAAGACGATCAGCATGGCGTCGCAGGTAAGGGCAGACGCCGCAGCTTTGCCGGCACCTCGTGGCCGGCGCATTCCGCTGAGGACCGCCTGCCGGACGGCCCGATCCGGGCTACACGCACGCCACGAAGTGGCGACTCACCGTGGGTCGTGGATTCAGAAAGCAGTGCTTTTGGAATGGACAGCAGGTGGGCGCAGAAACCCTCTAGTGGCGAGCGTGCTGGACACACGGTGACAGGAGGGATTCTGGAACAGCTGCCCGGCCACCCTTGAGGCGGCCGTCGGATGTTTCCCGACGGGGACGCGCTGCCGACGTACGCGGCGAAGCCGCCCGAACGCGACTGGATGCCGCTACGGACCGGGAGTCGCGATCTCCTACGCCGGTGCCCGCTGCAGGGTGAAGTCCACGATGTCCGGGTGACGATGCCCGACCGGGAAGGACCCCGTCAGCGTTTGGGTCCCTGGATCGAAGTGGACGATGACGGTCGACACTGCCCGTCCGGCGCAATGGGAATGGAGAATCAGGTTCTTCCGATACTTCGCCGTGAACGGGCAGGAGCGCGTCTGCCCCTCCGCCGTGAGCGTCGTCGTCCCGGTGAACTTTCGCAGGTTGGTGGTGGCCGTGAACTCCGCCGTGATGGTGCCCATTGCTCCGCTCTTCCGCGCCGTTGCTGGCCCGCTCCACGGCCCGGCGAAGTTGTACGGTGGCGCCGCCTGAGCCAAAGTGGCCGAGAGCACGCATAGAGCGAGCACACGGAGCAGCGTCGCGGGGTGGTATCGCATCGAAGGACCTCCTCTTCGGCGGACACCTGCCAGATGGGCCGGGCGCTGTCCAGACGGGTTCGGTAAGCGCGCGGCTTCTTCGCCGAAGTGTCACGGGGGCTGCCAGGGTGACCTTCCCTTCCCCACGGGCCCACTCGTGCGGCGACGAGCATGCATTGTCCCGGCCACCTTGTCAGCAAGCCCGTCACGGCGCTAGAGGAAGCGCCAAGACCATCCCCGCCGAGCTTGGAATCGCGAATGCCTGCTGTCCTCCCGAGCACGATGCGTGCGGTGTGTCGGCATTGCCGGCGGTTGATCCTGTTCGTACCCCGGATCGGGGACGAAGAGCTTGGGCTCCTGCGCGACCACCTACGCCAATGTCGACCCACGGCAGCTCGGGACCGCTGAGCGGACCAGTTTCAAGGAGTTGCTTCCACACTTCGACGTCGGACCGGACCGGTAATCGTCTCTTGCACACCGATTCGATCGTTTGGCGTTCGCCGATGCTGCGGACCGCGACGCCGCAGCTTCCTCGGCAAGACGACGGCGCTTTACCGAACGTACGGTTCGTGACCACTCGGGTGCTCCTGCCCGCCGAGCAGGCGCAGACCATTGCCAGATCGACAAACGTCGGGATAGTCGCCAAATGCCACAGTAGGCGGGCCTCCTCATCCAGGCCGGTGAGGGCCCGGAGGGCAGTTCTCCATGGCGCAAGGATTGCTTGCTGCCGTGTCGGGTGGTCAGCGGTGGTTTCGCTGTGGGTTGGTCCTCGTACGAGAGCGGCGGAGAAGTGGTCTTCGACGAAGCCGAGTGTGTCTTTCCCTGCTCGTCAACGTCGAGCGGGAGTGGATCAGGTCCAAGAGGTACTGGTCCCCTCCGAACCGATGTCCCGCAGGGCATGGCGTCTGCGGGGACGCGATGATCAATCGGAGGCGGCACGCTCTCCGGATGGTAGTGATATCCGTCGGATTCACGATGCTGAGCGTGCCGGTCGCCCGGGCACGCCACACCGCCCGACCGCAAGCGGCGGTGAAGCGCGCGGGGATCGTGCCGGCGAAGGTCCACACCGTCGAGGGACAGGTCGTCGAGGTCCGTCGGATGAGCCGCGACGTGACGATCCGTACGCGGCAAGGGATGCTGCAGGAGGTCGTGATCCCGCGCGGGGCAGTGATCATGGCGCCGCATGGGGAGCGAGGGCTCAGCGGGATCCGCGGTGGCATGACGGTACGCATCGTCGACGGGGCGGGTGCACCCCGGGTCGTTGTACCCGAGGTGGTTGTCCAGGCCGCGACCGGTTATGGCTCCCGGGGATCGCCGGTGAGTTCCCGGGTCGTGCGCTGACGGCGGTGCGCCGCCGAATCTGCTGCGCCGTGGTCATGGTGAGTGCCGTGTTGCTGCTCGTGCGGAGCACTGGCGCCCGGGCTGCTACGGCACTGACGGTGGAGCAGGTGGTGGATCTCGCGCTCACGGCCAACGCGCAGGTGAAAGGTGCGGAAGCGCGCTGGGTCTCTGCCGAGCACCAAGTGCTACCGAACCTCGTACCGGCCGATCCGACCGTCGGCTATTCGAACGTGCAGAGCCGGCCCAACGCATTCACGAAGCCGGCGGACCTCTCCATCGGCGTGAGCCAGCCGCTCCAGTTCCCGGGCAAAGGATACCTGCAAGCCGGGAGCGCGAAACGGACGGCGCAGATTGCCTGGCTCGCCTATCAGGCGGCCCGCCGCGACGTGCGGGCGCAGGCCGAGACCGCCTTCTATCAGCTCCTCCTCGATCGCGCGCTGTTCGACGTGAGCGCCGAGAACGTCACGACGCTCAAGCAGGTGCTCGACGTAACTCAGGCCGCCTATTCCACGGGCCGGGTCACGCAGCTCGACTTCATCTCAGCGGAGTTCAACCTCTCCGCGGCCGAGCAGCAGCAGACGCAGCTCGCCGTGGCCATCGCCACCGACCGGGCCAATCTAAACCAGGCCCTCCAGCGCGGGCCGGAGGAGCCGCTCGACATCGACGGTCGGCTCGAGCTCACGCCGATTCGGCCGCGCATTGAGGAGCTCGTGGATGCGGCCAGCCAGGCGCGCCAGGAGATTCTCGAAGCAGCCCTGACGGCGGAGAATGCGGAGACGGCCGTAACACTCGCCAAGCTTGAGTACGCGCCGGATTTCACGCTCGGTTACACGTACGACCACTTCCAGTTCACTGCCGCCTCGCCCGACACGATGCATCTCCAGTTCCACACGGTATCCGTCGGGCTCACCGTGCCGATCTTCGCCTGGTTCCGGCAGCGGGAGGACGTGGAGCGTGCTCGCCACGACCTGGAGGCGGCCCGGTCCGACGTACGCTCCATTCGTTTGCAGAGCGCGACGCTCGTGACCAACATCTATCGCCAAACCGACCTGGCCTATCGGACGGCCGTGCTCTATCGCGACTCGCTGGTGCCGCTGGCCCGCCAGGGCGTCAACGTTGCCCTTGTCGCCTACCAAGGTGGCAACATCGACTTCACGACGCTGTCGAGCGCGCTCCAGCAGCGCAACGGCGCGCGCGTCACGTACCTCCAGCAGGCCAACCAATTTCTCGCGCAACGCATCGCGCTTGAGCAGGCGATCGGGCAGCCGCTCGAGCCGTGAGGGAACAGCACGTGGTGAGGAGGCAGCACGGGCACACGGGGTTGACCCTGGGGGCCGTGTGCGTGCTCGCCGCCCTCGGCGCATGCTCGGGCGGAGCGCCGAGCGACGCCCCGTCGGCGCCACCGCAGGACGCCCAGCTCCTGAAGGATGCGAGCGGCGCCGAGGTGTTGGAGATAGCCCACGACGTCCCCGGGCTCCGGGTCGTGCCGGTGCGCCGCGTCGCGCTGCCCGCCACGCTGGAGACCACGGGCCAGGTCGCCCTCGACGACCGGCGTAGCGCCACCATCATCTCCCGCGTGACCGGTCGGGTCGAAGACACCTTCGTGTCCCAATGGGACGACGTGCAACGGGGAGAGCGGATCGTCAGCCTCTACAGTCCGGACTACATGACCGCCGCGGCCGAGTACCTGCAGGCCCTGGCGACCGCGCGGGTGAGCGTCGCTCCGGGGCTCTCGGAGCAGTCGGCGCTGTCCGAGGCGATCGTCGCGGCGGCGCGGCGGAAGCTCCAGCTGCTCGGGATCGAGGATGCCGAAATCGACCGACTGCGTACGGCGATGCCGACCTTCGTCATGCGGGCCCCGATCAGCGGGACAGTCGTCCAGAAGGAGGTCGTGAAGGGGTCGCAGGTGAATCCTGGCGACGTACTCTTCAGTCTCGGGGTCACCGACGCCGTCTGGATCACCGCCGACGTCTACGAGAGCGACCTCGCGCGCGTGCACGAGGGGCAGCCGCTCGAGGCCGTCGCGCTCGCGTTCCCCGCCCACGTCTTCAAGGGCCTGGTCGACCGGGTGAGCCCGAACCTCGACCCCACGAGCCACACCCTCCAGGTGCGCGGGCAGGTGCAGAACCCCGCGGGGACGCTCCGGCCTCAGATGCTGGTTCGCGTGCGCATCACCACGAGCCCGGGCGAGGCGCTCGTTGTGCCCCAGGAAGCCGTGGTGTTCGAGACCGATGGGTATTTTGCCTTCGTCGAGGTCGGCCCGCGTCGCTTCGCCCGGCGCCCGGTGCGCCTCGCGTCCTGGAACGAGCAAGGGTACGCGCGCGTCACGTCGGGGATCGCCGAAGGGGATCGCGTTCTCACGGACCTGTCGCTCTTCGTGAACGCGCTGTGGCACCAGGCGCGCGGGGAAAGCTCCTAGCGCACGGGGCCGGCCGAGCATGCTGCAGTCGCTGATTCAGCTCGCGCTTCGCCAGCGGATCATCGTCCTCGGCGCAGCGCTCCTCCTGCTGGTCGCCGGGATATATTCGTTTCACGCACTCGACATCGAGGCGTATCCCGATCCCGTCCAGCCGCGGATCGAGGTGATCACCCAACCGAGCGGGCTGAGCGCCGAGGAGGTGGAGAAGATCGTCACGGTCCCGCTCGAGATCGGCCTCGCGGGCATGCGCAACCTCGAGGGGATGCGCTCCATCTCGCTCTTCGGCCTCTCCGACATCAAGTGCTACTTCTCGTGGGAGAGCGACTACTACGCCGATCGCACGGAGGTGATTCAGCGCCTCGGGTTCGTGGAGCTGCCCGCCGGCATCACGCCGGGCATCAGCCCCGACAGCCCGGTCGGCCAGATCTACCGCTACACGGTCGAGAGCCCCGACCATGACCTGCTCGGCGAGAAGGAGGTCGCCGATTGGACCCTCGAGAAGCAGATGAAGACGGTTCCCGGGGTGATCGACGTGACCACGTTCGGCGGCCTCACCAAGCAGTACCACGTCGACGTCGACCCCGAGAAACTGGTCCACTACCAGGTTCCGCTCTCCACGCTGACGGCCGCCATCGCCAACGCCAACACGAACGTGGGCGGCAACTACCTCCGGGTCGGAACCCAGGCGTTCAACGTGCGCGGCATCGGGTTCATCCACGGCCTCGACGACATTCGCAACGTCATGCTCTCGACCAGCAACGGCACGCCGATCCGCGTCGGCGAGGTCGGGACGGTGGACATCGGCTATGCGCCGCGGCTCGGGATCGTCGGCATGAACGAGGAGCCCGAGGTCGTCGAGGGCATCGTGCTGATGCGGAAGTACGGCGACACGCTGAAGACCCTGCGCGCGGTCGAGGAGAAGGTCCAGGCCCTCAACGGCTCGGGCGTGCTCCCGAAGGGCTACCGCATCGTCCCGTTCTACGACCGCACCACGCTGGTCGAGACCACGATCCACACGGTGATGGAGAACCTCGGCATCGGTGTCGTGCTCGTCTTTCTCGTGCTGCTCTTCTTCCTCGGGAACCTCCGCACGGCGCTGATCACGGCGCTCAACATCCCGCTCGCGCTCTGCGGCGCGATGACGTTCATGCACCGCGTGGGCGTCCCGGCCAATCTCATCTCGCTCGGGGCGATCGACTTCGGGATCATCATCGATTCGAGCGTCATCGTGATGGAGAACGTCTTTCGCCACCTGACGACCGACGGGGCGCGGCGCGAGGAGCGGATCCATCAGATCCTGCGCGCTGGCCGGGAGGTGGGCGGCCCGATGTTCTTTTCGACCCTGGTCTTCGTGATCGCCTTCCTGCCGCTCTTCACCATGCGCGGCGTCGAAGGGGCGATCTTCTCGCCCATGTCGTACACGTACGCGTCGGCACTCGGGACGGCGATCCTGCTCGCGGTGACGCTCTCGCCCGTGCTCAGTAGCTACCTGCTCCGCGGGCAGCTCCGCGAACGGCACAACGTCGTCTGGGACGCGATCCGCCGCTCCTATCACCGGGTGTTCGTCGTTGTCCTGGGCCGCCCCAGAACCGCGCTCGCGGTGATGCTGGTGTTCATCGTCGGCGTCCTGGCGCTCTTCTCCTCCCTCGGCGGCGAGTTCCTGCCGAAGCTCGAGGAAGGCAACATCTGGGCGCGCGCGACCATGCCGCTCAGCATCGCGCTCGAAAGCGGCGCGGAGGTCGCGGGTCAGGCCCGCGCCGTGTTCCGGTCCTTCCCCGAGGTAGAGACCGTCTACTCGCAGCTCGGCCGGCCGGATGACGGGACCGACACCACGGGGTTCTTCAACCTCGAGATCAGCGCGGACCTGAAGCCGCTCTCGGCGTGGCGGCGGGGCCTGACGAAGGCGGAGCTGGTCCGCCAGATCGATGCGCGCCTGCGGCACGACTTCCCCGGCGTCAGCTTCGGATACTCCCAGTACATCGAGGACAACGTCGAGGAGGCGCTCTCGGGGGTGAAGGGCGAGAACTCGGTCAAGGTGTTCGGGCCCGACCTAGCCACCGACGAGGGGATCGCGAACGCGGTCGCGGCGACCCTCGGCCACGTCCCGGGCGTCGTCGATACGGCGGTCTATCGGGCCCTCGGGCAGCCGAATCTGCTGATCACCCCCGACCGTGCCGCCGCGGCCCGCTACGGGCTCAACGTCGGGGACGTGGCGAGCGTAGTCCAGGCGGCCGTCGGGGGCCAAGCGGTGACGCAGGTGCTCGAAGGGGACCGGCGGTTCGATCTGACGGTCCGCTGGCTCCCGCAGTACCGGCAAAGCCTCGAGGCGATCCGGCAGCTCCGGGTGACGATCCCCTCCGGGGGGTTCGTGCCGCTCGCCCAGATCGCGGACGTCCGCACCGCCGAGGGGGCCTCCTTCGTCTACCGGGAGAACCTCGAGCGGTACGTGCCGGTCCGCTTCGGCGTCCGCGGCCGTGACCTCCAGGGCGCCGTCGACGAGGCCAAGGGACGCATCGCGCAAGCGATCGCCCTGCCCTCCGGTGTGCATTTGGTGTGGGCGGGCGAATTTGGCGAGCTGCAGCAGGCCATCCGTCGGCTGACGATCATCGTGCCGATTGCGCTCCTGCTGATCGTCGCGGTGCTCTATGCGGCCACCGAATCGCTGATCGACACGGGTATCATCATGGCCCAGATCCCGGTGGCGTGCCTCGGCGGCATCCTCGCGCTGATCGTCACGGGCACGCCGTTCAGCGTCTCGGCGGCCGTGGGATTCATCTCGATCTTCGGGATCGCTGTCATGGACGGCATCGTGCTGAGCTTCTACATCCGCCAGCTCTGGGAGGAGGGGCATCCGTTCGTCGAATCGATCCTCCTGGGCTCGGATCGGCGGCTGCGCGCGACCATGATGACCGACCTCGTCGACGCGTTGGGACTCCTCCCCGCGGCGCTCTCGACCCGCATCGGTGCCCAAACGCAGCGGCCGCTCGCCATCGTCGTGATCGGGGGCGCGCTGGCGATCATGGTGCTCACGCGGTTCCTCCAACCGACCCTGATCGTCCTCTGCCGCCGGCACCTCCGAACGCTAAACGGCGGTCCGACGTCTCCCGCCGCTGCGCTCGTCGAGACCTAGCGCATCGCGGGGCAGTATTACAGCGCTCGGCGATGGCCAACGCGCGTTCCACGGCCGACATCTTCGCGAACGGCGCCACCGAGGTCGTCCCCGTCCAGTGCCCGCGCCGTCGCTCCTGCGCAACGGCTGCGCGACACTCAAGCTTCGGCACCAGGGCCAAAGCAAGCGACGACCCGCAATCAATCCACGAACGCCCCACTCGGCGACCCGCTCGCCGTGACGGTCGATCGCACGCAGAACTCGCGCAGATGCTTCACATCGAAGGCGGCGGCCTGGAACTCGTCGTTGATGAACACCGGCACGCCCGGTCCGTGGAAGAGCGTGGTTCCGGGGGTGACGAGGGCCTCGTAGCAGAGCAGATTGACGGTCGGGTCGAGAATGCCCCCCCGCGCAGATCGACGGGCACACAGGGACGGTACGGCTTCTTAAGATCGATCGTGAGGGTCCCGAACTCGTCGACCAGGTGAATCCCGGTGGCGTGTTGCCTGGCCCCCTCCACGCGGTAACACTCGAAGTGATCGATCTGCGGAGGCGCGAGCGGTGACGGTGGTGCCGTGAGGCTCTTGGCGCTCGGCACGAAGAGCACCTCGGGCCGCACCAGTTCAACGGTGATGGTGCCGAACTCGTTCGTCACCTGCTGGCCCATGATGCGCCGAAACGGCGGGATCGTCTGCTGGATGATGTAGCCGACGAGATGGTCCGGCTGCCCGAGGGCGCCGGGGTCGTCGCCGTTCTCGGCGGCGGGGTTGCAGAGGCGCTTCGCTTCGCTCACGTCCACGGTGCTCGCACCGTAGCGGTCGGTGAGGGGTACGCCCGTCAGCGGGAAGGGGGCATGGTCGACCTCGTAGCATGTTCGGCGTCAGAGCATTGTGGACCACGTAGGGCGTTGAGCTAAGGTGAAGCTCGCCGAGCGGCGCTGGCCGAGCCCTCCGAGGATGGCCGCACGCTGTCGGACGCACTGGCTTTGTGGGAGCCGCCTCGTCGGCGTCGCGGCCGCGGGGCTGACCAGCGTGGAACAGCTCGGTCTCTTCCTCCGGGCCCGCGACCACCCGGCGCGCCGCTCTCAACCAGGCGTTGGACACGATCGTGGCGCAGTTCGGGTCCGGGAGCATCGGCCGCGGGGCGGCGTCCGCGGCGAAGGGATTGACGACGCGGCTCACGCACGGCACGTCGGAGGACGACCGCTGAGCCCGACGCCTCGAAGTGTAGGGCTCGCAGGACTGCACGCGTCTGTCGAGCGGGGTGGGCTGCGGCTACCTATCCTGCTCGACGCCGCCGCAGTTCAGTGCTACGGAGTCCGGGGCCCCATCAGGGGGAGACCGCATGGGCAAGAAGCTCTACGTCGGGAACCTCGCCTTCCAGACCACGGACGCGGATCTCCAGGCGCTGTTCGAGCCCTTTGGGACGTGTGAGTCCGTCACCGTCGTCACCGATCGGGACACCGGGCGGTCGCGGGGCTTTGGCTTCGTCGAGCTGAGTTCAGCCGCCGAGGCGCAGAAGGCGATCGCAGCCCTCAACGGGCACGACCTGCACGGCCGGAAGCTCACCGTCAGCGAGGCGCGGGAGCGAGAGGGGGGCGGTCGGCCCCGCGGTGGCAGTGGGAGCGGCTTTCATCGCCGCTGACGCTCTGTCGGGTCTCGCGCGTCTTGGCCTCTGCGCGCGGGTTCGCTAAGGGTCCCGCTCCATGGCCCGGCGGACGAGAGGACGGCAAACGAAATCGGCGCGCTCCCGAACGACCAGGCGGGCTCGCCCCACGGTGGGAAAGCCTGCGGTGACGAAGCCCAAGGGTAGGGCACCCGCGGCGAGGAAAGCCGTTGTGAAGAAGGTGGTTCCGGTCCCGACCGCCACGGTGAGGGAGGTCTGGCCGGGGCTACCACCGGGGTACTGGGACCGGGCCCGCTGAGTCGTTTCCGCGCGATCGCCCCGCCTCCGGGACGAAGCTGCGCACCACGCTGCGTGCGAGCCGCGCGACCTGCGTGTCCACCCCCACGACGCTGCAACCCGCCGTAGCCGTCAGCCGTCGGTTGACGCGAAGCTGCGGGCTTCCCTGGATGGCCACCGTGCCTGCGCTCCTGAGGGGCGCAATGCGACACGGCGCTTCACATGGGGCTGCTCGACGAGACGACGTATCGCTTCAGCGTGGGCGGACCCGCCAACAGATCGGGGAGCCGCCGTTGGAACGTTGCCATGTGCTCGGTCTGGAAGTGGCGCCCGAGGGCATCCTCGGTGGCCCACTCCTCGAAGAGGAAGAACACGTTCCAGAAGAACCCGGCTCAGGACGTCATACATGCGGATCGTCAGCGAGTCGGACACGTAAACGTGACCGCTTCGCTCGTCACCTTCGAGCAGGAAGTGGGCCACGCCATCCCGGTGGCCCCTGAGCGCGTCGAACAGGTCCTTGGCGTAATTGACGCCCTTGCAGAACTCTTCCGTCATACCGCGTTCGACCAGGTCCACTGCGTTGACCTCGGGATCTGGCGGGCGGCGGTCACCTACATTGAGCTTCTGTTTCAACTCGTTGAGCGTCTTCCGGATCAAGTTGGTGCCCTCGTAAACGCGGTAGGCACACAAGAGACGATAGAAGGGGCTCGACGACGTCTCCGCCTCGCGAAGCACCGCCAAGTAGGGTGCAAACATGGGCCAGCTTTGGATGCCGCCCAAGGGGCCGAGTTTGATGCCCGTCATGGATGGGAGCACCGTCTCATAGGCCAGTGTGCGGTCGTCAGACGGTGACGCGAGTTCGAGGCGCTGTATCACAATCGGAAGTGTCCCAGTGGCGCGGAGCATCGCGTCCAGTAGCTGATTGATCGCCAGCCGGCCGTACATGAGCGCAGCGTTTGGAGTCTGGCTTTCAACATCGACCTCGATGTGGTGGACGTGGCCGTCCGGCGTCGCCACGAGATCGTAGAAGACGACACTGTCCCCGCCCTGGTGCGGATAGATTGTGAGCGGAGAGTCGACATGGAGGAAGAGGAGTGGGTGACCGGGATGCCCAAGCACGGTGGCCAGCGTGCCGGCGAGCGGTATGCTGTCAGTCAAGACGGCACGCACGCGCCAAACTATGCGGCCGCCCGTTTCTTCGAGTGCGCGCAGCTCATTCTCGCAGTCGTGCGGAACGAGAACGGCGAGCGTCCCCGGAACAGGCTTTGGCGGAAACACGATCCGAAGCGTCTTCGGGCTTTCGCTGCTTTCCACGGCGATTCCCTCTATCACGAGCCCGGTTGGGGCGGCCCCAGTTCCGCATCGGTGCCCGTGACGTCGGCCGAGATCGGGCCTCCCTAGGGTCGGAACGCCCAGTACACTCCCGGATGGTGATCCATCGGCACGAGACCGGGTCGCTTCGCTGGGCCGAGGCCATCGTGGATCAGGATGAACAGGTCGGAGATCACCGAGCGACTGTCCGAGAAGTACGAGTGGCCGATAAAGTCGGTGTCGACCTCGGTCGCATCGATGGTGTCGATCCCGTCCGCCACGACCAGGCCGGCGCCGGCATCGCCGGCGCGCGCGTACTCGTGGACCCGCTTGGAGGCGCGAAGCGCCTTGTCCTTCGACGACGCATAGAGCGTCACCCGCGTTTCGGGCGCGACGAGCGCTGGCACGATCTGCGTGCGGAAGATGTCGGCGTCGATGTCGGGCGCGGTCAAGATCACGTCGCGGAACACCGCTCGCGCCGCGGGGCCGCGATCGCGGGCGAGGTCCGTGAACGCGCGGGTCAGCGCGCGGTTCCCCATGCTGTGGGCGATCAGATGCACGGTCCGCGCGCCCGATCGGCTGGCCACGTCCTCGAGGAACTGGCGGAGGTGTGGCTCGGTCCACTCGACGTTGTTCTCGTCGACCGTATACCCCGAGAGTCGTCCCTTGGAGGGCCAGCTGTAGAGGATCGGGGCGCCGTCGAAGCCGAGGTCGTACGAGATCTGCGCCGTCCGCCGCAGGGCGTCCGGGAAGCTCACGTTGTACCCGTGCACGAAGACGAACGCGCTCTTCGACCCGGAGCTGGCGATGCGGGATGAGAGGCCGGAGAAGAACGCCGCCTCGTCCTCGCGCGCCACGCCGACCACGACCACGTGCTCCGCTGGGTTCTCACGGAACTCGACCTTCCAGACCGACGGACGCTCGATCTCCCCCATGCGATGGTCGCGCGGGATGCTCACGTCGGCCGTGCCGTACGAGACATGACCGTCGCCGCGCTCCGAGCTATAGGCCGGTACGGGCGATGCTCGTTGGTCATCGCGCCGATCCGTCCCGTAGAACACCCGCACGACGGCGAACGGCTCGTCGGGCTTCGACGTGGGCACAAGCTCCACTCGCCGGTTGACCGCCCGCCCCTCGGCGGTTTCGTTGGTCGCCACCGGATAGACCTTCCCCATGCCCTGGGTCGAGAGGCGGTACCCCTCCACCCCCTGCTCGGTCAGGTACTGCTTCACGGCCGCGGCCCGACGCTCCGAGAGTTCGACGTTATGGGCCTGGCTTCCCGACGAATCCGCGTGCCCTTCGACCTGCAACCAGAGGTCCGGGTTCTCGCGGAGAACCTTCGCGGTGTCGTTCAAGTGCACTTTCGCCTCGGGACGAAGAGTCGCCTTGCCCTTATCGAAGGTCACGCCCCTAAACGTGATCGGGGCTCGCGCCACCGGGGGTGGGGGCGGAGGAGGCGCGGGAGGTGGTGGCGGCGCTGCTCGGAAGGTGCCGCACCCGTAGCCTGCAACGATCACGAGCGTCAGCGCAACGCGACCCGTCCAGGTGGCGACCTGCTGGTGCAACCCGGATGGCGTGCGGTGATTGGCAGCCATCGCTATCGCCCACCTTCGAGGTAGGCGTCGACCGTCTTCTGCGCGGCGATCGGCACCCCGGCACGCAGCAGCACGTCGTCGTTGACGAGCACCCCCTTCACGACCTGGGCGAGCGCCAGCACGACGTCGTCGCTCGGCACGGTGTCCTCTCGTGTGGTGAACGCGGAGCGCACCACGGCCACGAGCTCGGTGAGGTTCAGGTCACGCGGGTCCGGCATCGCGGGTCTCCCTTCTGTCGGCGGGATTTCGCTCAGGTGCGTCCCAAGGGGACGACGCGATCGCTCTCCGCCAAGGCCGCCACCGCGGCGGATCCATCGAGCAGCCGCGCGGACGGGACCTGGCCCGCCGGCACCGGGGTCGGGAGCAGGTTCCCCACGTACGACCGGAGCGCCGCGTCCGTGAGGAGCCACCCGTGGTTCATCAGCACGAGCTGCTCGTCGTCGCTGAAGTGGTCGAGGTCGGTGCGGACCGCCTTTAGCCGCTCCAGCACGATCCCCAGGTAGCCCGGCTGACCCGCGTGGTACTGCGGATAGCCGTCGATCTCGGTGCCGATGCCCCAGTAGGCGCCCGCGTAGTCCTTCCGCTCCAGCGAGGCGACGAGCCAGCGCTTGCGGACCGCGATCGCCTGGTTCCCGATCACGTCCTGGCAGCGCAGCAGCCGCGGCACGGCAGAACTTCCCGGGTCGGGGTTGAGCCCGAACGGCTTGCCACCGTCGGAGCAGAGCACCACGGCGTGGCTCTTCCAGACGGGTTCGAGCCCCAGGTTGTCGTACACGCCCCCGTCGGAGAGGACGACCCGGCGTTGCATGTCGGCGAGGCCGGGCGGGGGCGGCTGCTGCGTCGCGAGGTCGCCGCCCTGGAAGAACCCCGGGTCGAACTTGAGCACGAGCGGGGGGAAGGCAATGGGGAAGGCCGAGGAGGCGGCGACGGCATCGGCCACGAGGAAGCCAGCCTCCACGCCGTACCCAACCTGGTAGTCCCCGATCCGGTCCGCGCTGATCACGAAGTCGACCCCGGTCTGGAGGTTCGAGGTGTCGAAGACGAATCGGGGTCCGCCCGCCGCCTCGATGGCGCCGAGGTCCCTGAGGCGCAGGTCCCCCACCAGGTGATCGCGGTAGTTGTTCGCGAGGAAGTCGGTCGCCGAGTGATCGTCGCTCCAGAGGGTCGGCCAGTGCAGCGGGTTGAGGCGGTCGTAGACGAGCGGCGCGGTCCGGATGTTGCGGTGGCAGAACGTGCGGAGCGGCGTCTCGTAGATCGCCTCGAAGTCCCCGAAGACCCCGGTGGCGGCGTTGAGCTTCTGGCGCAGCGCCGGCCACACTTTGGCCAAAAGGCCGTTGGCGATGGAGCCGCCCGAGACCGACGAGATCGTGTCGAGCGTCGCGAGGAGCCCCACCTCGTTCAGCCGGCGCAGGGCCCCCAGGTGGAAGAGCGCGGCCCGGTAGCCCCCGCCCGAGAGACAGAGGCCCTTCTTCGTCCGCGCAGCTTCGGCTTGATACTTCGACGGCATCTTGTCCTCCCTCCGTAGTGCGATCCGTCAGGACGCTGCTGCGGGCCGGCAGTCTGCACGATGCCCAGGCTACGGGGAACTCCCCGGATCCGTTGCCCCGGTCCGCGGGAGCAGCGCGGCCACGAGCCGCTCGATCAGGTTGAAGAGGAAGTCGTTGCTGTACCCGGCGAGGAAGGCGAGCGCGGCGCCGCTGAGCGGGATCTTCCCGCTGGAGGGGCTCAGGTACTCCGCGAAGAGCAGCACGGTGCCGCCGCTCACGGCCCCCAGCAGCATGCGGCTCTGGTACTCGGGCGTGTGGATGGGGTCGAAGGACCGGTCGTGGAGGTACTGGTGGCACGCGCGCAGAAGGGAGGCGCACGCGCCGAGCGCCCCGTACGCGAAGGGGACGAGGGTGCCGAGCAGCGGGCAGCAGGCAACGAGCCACGTCTGCCACGTGCCCGCGACCACCGCGCCGTGATCCGCCTGCGCGAGAAGCTGTTGGGCATTCTCGTTCGCCACGATGAGGAGGCAGAAGCCGATCGTCCAGAGCCAGAGCTTCCGCGACCAGAGCTTCGCCTCCGAGCGCTTCTCTCGTGGTGCGAGAAGCCACACGGTCCGGCCGTACTGGTCGCACGTGGCGCGCAGGGAGACCGCGGTGACCGGGGCCAGGAGGGCGGCGAGCTGCCGGTAGGCCTTTGCGAACGCCGCGGCATCGACTGACGTCCCTGCGGCAAAGGCCTTCCCGGCGGCCGTGATGGCGTCGACGACGGGGTCGGGAACGGGCCGGCCGTCGGTAACGGCGAAGGCGAGCAGCTCGACCGCGTCGACGATCTCGTCCCGGAACGTCGTCTCCACTATCTCGGCCGGCGTTAGTTCGGCACGCCCGGTCCGTTCTGGCGCTTCGGGGCGGCGGGCGAGTGCCAAAAGCCGCATCATGGCGCGATGTCCAGCACCCAGTTGTCGCAGCCGCCGGGCGTGCTGTCGTCGCGGCCGATGCGGTCTGCGGTGGGGCAGCCGATCTGGTCGGAGTCGTCCGTCCGCAGCACCTTGATTCCCGCCGCGTCGAGCGCGTCGACCACCTCGGCGTCGGGGAGCACGACGGACCCGTACTGCTTCGGCCCCGCCCCGATGAGCGCGATCTGCGGGGCGACCGCGGCCAGGAACGCCGCCCGCGTCGAGGTCTTCGAGCCGTGGTGGGCGACCTGGAGGATGTCCACGTGGAGCTCCGGCGCGTGATGGGCGAGGAGGTCCTGCTCGGCCCCCGTGGGCGGGGTGGTGTGGGCCTGCCGCACGCCCGTTGTCGTGTCGCCCGTGAGGAGCAGGCTCCGGCTCCCCAGGTCTACCCGGAGCACGACCGAGTTGAAGTTGTAGTCGGGGCTCCCGGCCGACGGCTGCAGCGTGGGATCGACGTGGAGGACGGTGAAGTGGGCCCCGCTGCCGAGCGCCTGCTGCGTCCCTTCGGCGAACGTGGTCCAAGTCACGCTCGCCGGGAATAGGACTCCACCGTCCGGGAACGGCACCGTGCGATCCGCGGGCATTGCCGTGGCGGTGTGGTAGGTGACGTCCGGGTCCGCGGCCACCGTCCGCACGAAGTCCTCGTAGAACGCCTCCGGGTTGACCGCGCCGGACTCCCAGACGTTCGCGACCGCGTAGCAGTGGAGCACGTCCTTGAGGAGCGCCGCGTGATCGCGGTGGGGGTGGCTGAGGACGACGTGCTGGATGGGCAGCTGGGGGTTGTCGGCCTGGGGTGGCGGGGGATCGCCCTTCGGGACGCAGTCCGGCGGTCCTGAGGGACCGAGGGCGGCGAAGAGGTAGGCGACCAGCCGGTCGCCGTCCTGGCCGCCGCTGATGCCCGCCAGGTCGTCGTTGGAGCCCCCGTCGAAGAGCAGGGTGAAGTCGTGCCCCTGGACGAGCACGCTGAGGCCCGTGCCGACGTCGATGAGGTGCACGCGGTAGGCGCCCGGGGCTGGAGGGGCGTGGGGCACCTGGGCGACCGCGGAGACCGGGCGGAAGACGATGCCCGCCCCGCTCGACGGCCCGGGGGATGGTGTCGGGGGAGGTGCCGGCGACGGGGTTGGTCCAGGTGGGGGCGTTGACGGGGTCTCAACCGTCACCGTCCACGCCTTGCTGACGTAGCCCTCGGTCCCGTCGGCGAGCCGGACCTTGTACCAGCGGGGAACGTCGCCCAGGAGTTCGGCCGACTTGCCCACCTCGATCGTGCCGACGGCGGCGCTCGTGGCTGCTGGCGTTGCCCGCACGGTGACCGACTCCTGGACGCGCTCAGACGGCACGACCGTCGTCGCGCGGGCCACCCCGAGCACCGCGACGAGACCGACGATCGCTCCAACCATGACCCTGCGCACGCGCGGCATGCTCATCCCCCCGTTCTGGGTCTCGATTCGCACGCACGTTTCACGCCAACCGCAGTCCGGTCAAGGAAGCGCGGGGGGCTCATGGCGGTGGGCCGCCCGGAGCACCGAAGTGTCAACTAGACCGGACTCAACTTCCGGTCCTCTGGACACCGCACCGCATAGGATGGTGCGCTAGGGGCCGCGGACGAAGGACACCGCTACCGCTGAGGCGCAGAGGGCGGGCAGGAGGCCTTCCCTTACGCAGTCGCCGTAACGGCCGTACACACTTGGGAGGATGCTGTCCCCGCGGACAGACGGGAGTTGGGTGTTGTCAACAGCGCCCCCACACTCTAATGATCTTTCCCGAGCGGGTTTGGCATGTTCCCAACGCGCACGGCAGGTGGAGCGGCGGCGTCTGGGGGGTTCACCTTTCAGCACCGCGTGACGGCTTGGATCGCCGTGCGCATCCTCGCGGAGCGCGATGCGTCGCTGCCTTGGGAGCTTCCCGCGACAGCAGTGCTGACATACCTGCGATGCGAAACGGGCGAGGAGGTCGACGATCTCCTGGTCGGTACGAACGATAACCGCGCGATCTTCGTCCAGTGCAAGCGGGCACTCGATCTCTCTCAAGCCCAGACTTCTGACCTCGCCAGCGTCATCGATCAGTTCGTTCGTCAGACCCTTCGCGCACGAGCCACGGGCCTACCGCTTCCATGGCGGCGTCCACTCGACGCGCAAGACCGTCTCATTGTTGCGATCGCGCCTGAGGCGACGTCGATCCCGGTCCGCGTCCATCTCGCGGCGGTGCTACAGCGCCTCCGGACCCTGTCGTCTAGCCAGCCAATCACGGATGCCGCCGTCAACGAGGAAGAGGAGCGCGCCCTGAGTGTAGTAACCGAGCACGTCACGCGGTCATGGCGACACCACGCTGGAGCGGTCCCCGAGGGAGACGTGCGGTGGCTCTTGTCGTTGATGCACGTCTTCCCCCTGGAGATTGACCCGGACAGACCGGCAGAGATTCAAGCCCTCGACACGCTCCGCCAGAGCGTGCTGCGCCAACCCGAACAGGCAACCGCAGCTTGGCACGCGCTCTTGACCGCGTGCGCCGAGTTCACCCGTGCTCGCTCGAGCGCGACTCGCAGCGGGCTCGTGAATATCCTCCTACGAGTCCCTTGCCATTTGAAGGCGGCCCCGAGCTTCCGTGGCGACATCGAACGCCTCCAGCGGCACACGGACGCCACCGTCCGCGATCTTGCCGACAGCGCTCGCATGCGCTTCGGTGCTATCGACGTGAAGATGCATCGGGCATCGACCGCTGCTTTAGCCTACGCTGTCGAAGCGGAGTCCCTCGTCGTCGTGGGAGATGCAGGGGCCGGCAAGTCCGCCGCCCTGCATGACCTGGTCGCGAACCTGCGCGAGGACGGACGAGACGTCGTGCTCCTCGCAGCTGGCCGCATTGAAGCCACAAGCCTGGGAGCGCTGCGGATGGAGCTCGGCCTCGAGCACGAGGTACTTGACGTTCTTCAAGAATGGCCCGGCCCGACTCCTGGCGTCTTGGTCATAGACGCCCTCGACGCAGCTCGGGCGGAGTCAGCGGCCGTGATGCTGCGAGACCTCATTCGGCGCACCGTCGAAGATGACGGTCGCTGGCACGTCGTCGCTTCCATTCGGAAGTTCGATCTCCGGTACAGCCCTCAGCTCCAGCGTGAATTCGCAGGACGCCCCTCGACCACCTTCACCGATCGGGAGTTCGCGAGTGTGCGGCACCTCAACGTGCCACTGCTCGCCGACGACGAACTCAATCAGGTCGAGAGCCAGTCGCCCGCCCTCTATGCACTTGTTCAAGAGGCGGATGGCGATCTTCGGCGTCTGCTGCGAGTCCCGTTCAACTTGCGGCTCGTGGCAGAGCTGATCGCCCAAGGCGTGCTCCGTGAGGAACTCACACCCATACGAACGCAATGTGAGCTCCTAGAGAAGTACTGGTTCCACAGGGTGATTCGCTCGGACGGATTTGGCGGCGCCCGTGAGGCTGTGCTGCGACGGATCTGTGAGCAGATGGTGGGCAGACGAAAGATGACGATCGGGCGGGCCACGGTTGAGGACGCTCCGGCCGCCCCCCACTTGACCACGCTCTTGAGCTGCCAACTCCTTGCCGAATGGCAGCCGAGTGCCACGACGAGGGCCGATCGGTACGTCCTCACGTTCTCGCATCACGTTCTCTTCGACTACGCCGTCGCCCGGACCATGCTGGCCGGTCCGATCGAAGACCTCATGGCGCGGCTCGCCAGCGAGCCGGATCTTATACTGTTCATCCGGCCAAGCTTGGTGCATCACCTCCAGAGCGTCTGGGAGAGTAACGCGCGGCGCTCGCGCTTCTGGGAAGCCCTCTTCGAACTCGGGAAGGCCTCGGCGGTCCCAGAGGTTGCGAAGATTGTGGGCCCCTCGGTCGTCGCCGCCTCGGCCCGCGATCTCGCGGACTTCGCGGTGCTTTACGAAGCCCTCGCTTCTCCCCACGCCGAGCGCCGTCGCGTCGCCGAAGAGACGCTCCGCCGGGTGGTCGAAGCCGTGCTGGAGGATGCTGAGACCTCGAGCTTGGCGGCCCGCGCGGATCTCTGGTGCCAGCTTCTCGAGCGGGTGACCCGGTAGCATGAACCCCAGCGCAGCGCACCCCGTCCTCGCTCTTCTGAACACCCTCTGTGCTGAGGCAGCAAGGCTCACCCCCAGTCAGTTGAGGAACGCCGGTGAAGCCGCCCGGCGACTGCTTCGCTGGGGATGGACTTCGGAGCCACGTAACAGCTGGATGGTCACCACCGCGTTGCGCTGTGTTTGCCGCACGTTCGCAAGTTGTCCTGACGAATCGACGGCTCTTCTGCGCCAAGCGATCGAGCCTGCGCATCTCGCTGCCTACGGCTTCGAGGAAATGCATTGGGTGACATCCGAGCTTCACGCGCTGATGGCTCCCGCACCCCACCTCGTTGCCGAGATATTCGAGGCGGTCCTCGCACACGAGGAGAGGTCGGACGAAGCAACGCCGATGGGGAACAGCCGGCTCCTTTCGATGCGATCGAACCGGCGCCAGGACTTCGAGATGGCGCAGTGGGAATTGGGGGAGATCTTCCCCGCCTTCTTATCCGCGGCACCCGAGATGGCCACTAGGACTCTGATGCACGTGATGAACCGGTACGTCGAGCGGCGCCACTCCCATTCCATGAGCGAACAGATCGAGAAGCAGTTCGAGCTCTTCGGCACACCCACCCGTGTGGTCGCCGACTACAGCGTGATCTGGGATAGCCCCCGTATCCATGACAATGACGCTCCGATGAAGATGCTGGGCGCCTTCGAGACCTACCTCTCAGGGTTGGCACGTGCGCAGGCGGATCTCTTTCGGCACCTACTTGCCATCACGGCTGCCGAGAATCGCGTCGCCGTCGTCTGGAAGCGGCTACTGGAACTGGCAGCGCGGGAACCCAGTACCGTTGGCGTCGAGGTTGCGTCACTGGGCACAGCAGAAGGCCTACTCACGATGTACGATACCACGACTGCCGCTGGCACCTTTCTGGCCGCGGTTTTCTCGCACCTGTTGCCGGAGGAACGAGAACGCATCGAGCGCGCCGTCCTGGCCATTCCGGAAGGTTACAAAGTCGACGGCGTCGACGCTGCGGGGCAGACCCGCGCGCGCCTTCTGGGGTGCCTCCCCCCCGCCCTGCTGGTGACCTCGGATGTTCGGGAACTACAGGAACGCCTGCAGGCCGCGGGCGCGGTTCCGAACAACGAGCCGCCCTTTCGGCTTGAGACGTTCTCCAGTCCTTGCGGGGCGCGAGATTACCTTCGAGATCAGGGCGTTCCGGTTGATTCGCCGGCAAACAGGCGGCTGCAAGAGCTGGAGGCGCCGGTCACCTCGTTCTCGGATCAGCACCGCAACATAGCCCCACTCCCCGCGGACATTCTGACGATCGCGCCGGCACTGGACGATCTTGACCGAGTGATCGCCGAAGCCGGCGCACAAGGCGCAGATCAGGCTCAGGACGACCACGCCCGCGGCGTGCTCGTCCAAGGCTGCGCGGACGTTGCGAAGTGCGCCGACATCGTAGGTGAACCGGCCCTCCTCGAATTCATTCGCCGGGTTCTTCTCGACGCGAGCATGGATCCTGATCCCGAGCCCGATCCCAGGGCCGAGGAGAGCTTTGACCGACATCCCGCGTGGGGGAGTCTGGCCATCAGAGTCAATGCGAGCAAGGGGCTGATGCTCCTCGCGAGCAGGCCGCAAACCGCCTCCGACACGGTGATGGCGGCCCTTGATCGCCTTCGTTGCGATCCCGTCTCGGCGGTTCGGTACCAGATTGCTGTCCATCTCCCGCACCTCTATCAGGTCGCTTCGACCTACGTCTGGGAGGCCGCCGAGCATTTCGCTTGCGAGGACCCCAGCCAGGGAGTTCTTAGCGCCTTGGTAGAGTATACGTTGACGTTCCTGCTGAGGAGCGACGCAGCGCGCGCAGCGGAACTTGCAAGGCGCGTGTTGTCCCGGGCCTCAACGTTCAAAGACCCCGTATCCCTTCAAGAGCACTGCATCAGCCTGCTCTCCATCGCCTACGTTTGGCGCGGTGACGTCCTATCGAGTGATCCCCTCTTCGCCACGGCAGAAGCCGGGCAGGCATGCGAGCGAGTACTTCGTTCCGCCCTGTTCACGGTGCGGAGCGCGCTCACCTACGGTTCGACTCAATCCCTCGATAGCGCTGCCGACGCCGTCAGGCAGCGGGCTTTCGGGCTCTTCCACCGGTTCCTCGATATCGGCCTGGCTGGCCTGCGAGCCGTCGAGGCAGCTCACGCTGGCGTACCAGTGTCATCGTGGCCCAACGAAGATCTCGCCAAGGCCAAGAGGCATGCGGCAGTGATCAACTACGTCGCTACGGAGCTGTACTACGCCTCTGGCGCATACGAGAGGAGGAAACCCCAGGGCCAAAACGCGCCAACCGAGGAACAGCTCCGTCGTTTTTTGGGCGAAGCGCGCCCGCTGCTTGATGCCCTGAGCCACGTTGCCTTCCCCAGCGTTACCCATCACCTGCTCCAGATCCTTGAGCTGATGATTCCGCTCGATCCATCGGACGTCTTCACCCTCGCCTGTCGTGCGCTCGAGGCCGGGAAAGAGGGCGGCTACCAGTTCGAATCGCAGGGGATCGATCTCTTCGTGCGCTTCGTCACCCGATACCTGGCTGAGTATCGGCCGCTCCTTCAACAGGACGTAGACCTCCACAGACGCCTACTGGATGCACTGGATGTCTTTGTACGCGCTGGGTGGCCTGCGGCCCGAAGGCTGGTCTACCGGCTGGATGAACTCTTCAGATGAAAAGCGAAGAACTATGCCGTGGCAAGGGCGAGGCATGACCGGAAATTGTAGGTCGTGGAGTCCGTGGACGCTGTTGTGTCCCCCCGCCTGATCGACCGCCCGCTGTTGGGAGGCGGGAGAACAGAGGCGCGCGAGAATGCCCATCTACGCCGCCCTCCCGGCAAAGTGTCGCTCGAGGCACTCGAACTCTGCTGTGACGATCTTCGCCTTGTCCATCGGCCCCAGGCGCGCGAGCTATCCCAGGTGCGCGGCGTGCACTCGATCTGCTGGCCATGCGAGGCAAGGAGGATGGCGCGCTCGCCCGTCATGCCACGACCGCGAGCGTCAGGCCCGCGGCATGCTGCGCCGGAAACATCTGTTTCTGGAACAACGACGAGGCCGGCCCGGCGGCCTGCAACGACGGGCCTTTGAGGCGGGGCTGTCCGAGGGTTTCTGGCACGCTGCGTCGACTCACGGCCTCCCGGCCTCGGCGGGCCACGCGCGGCTGAGGCGGAGCCGGAAGGTGCCCACACGGCGGGAAGCGGACGGCGCGCCCCAGCCGGGGCGCGCCGTCGATGCCGAGGTGGGGCTCTGCTGCGTCTCGGAGTCCAGGAACCCTGCAAGTCGTGCGCTGGACGCTCCCTGGTCTCGACCACCCCCGACACCCGAGACGCGGCAGCAGGCGGCGTCTGCGGCGCCGTAGCACCTCGTGCTTCGCGACTTGCAAGTGAAAGGACGAAGCCGGCCCCAGAGGGTCGAGCGCAGTCCCGAAGCAGCCCCAGCCGCATGCAGGGGATGCGGAGCCAAGTCGCGGAGGGCGGGAGCTGACCCATCCGTCGCGGGAGCGACACCAAAGCCCTGATGCCATGAGGGCTTTTTTTGGTTCAGCGGACGCCTGGAGCGACGGCGCGCCCCCAGATCGATTGCCGGCTCCGGACCGATTCGATCTCCCCCCTCCCGGGCGGCTCTACCCCCGCTGCGCGGGCGCCGCAGGGGAGGGGGGTGTTCGCTGCGAGTGAGGGCTGTGATCTCCATGCCCCGGGGCGCCGTTCCGCTTGCTGGCGATGGAGCGGCTGCGGTAGGTAGGCATCCGTCCCGATACTGGCCCCGCTGGTTCGGTTTTGAGTGGAAAGGGGTTGCGTCAATGAAACGTTCTCGCTGGCTATTTGCATCGCTGCTGGCGCTCCTGATGGGGGCGGGCGGCGCGGCTGCGGTGACCGACCACCTCGAATGCTACAAGATCAAGGATCCGGCCAAGCTGAAGGGCACTGTGAATCTAACGGCGCCACAGATCGGTGCGGCGAGCGGCTGCACGGTGAGCGGCGCGGCGCTCTTCTGCACCGCGGCGGCGAAGACCGTCGTGAGCGCCACCAGCAACAAGGTGCCACTCACGCCGCTGCCCTATCTGGGGCCGCCAGCGGAGACCGACAGGCTCTGCTACAAGCTCAAGTGCCCGGCGACGGCGCTGCCGACGAGCCAGCAGGCGACCGACCAGTTCGGGACGCGGGTGCTGACCAGCTTCAAGACGTCGATGCTCTGCACGCCGGCGGTCGAGGGTGCGGGGTTCTGTGGCAACGGGACCATTGACCCAGGCGAGCAGTGTGACGCGAGCGCTCTCGGTGGCGCAACGTGCGAGACGCAGGGGTTTGCCAAGGGGACGCTCGCGTGCGCCCCAAGTTGCACCTTCGACACGGCCGGCTGTGTGGCCTCCACGGTGCCGGCGTGCGGCAATGGCGTGCGCGAAGGGGCCGAAGAATGCGACGGAAGTGATCTCGGGGGGGCGACGTGCGCCGCACTCGGGTTCAACAGCGGCGGCACGCTCGCGTGCACGGCGGGCTGCGGATTTGACACGAGTGGCTGCCGGTGCACGCAGTTCCCGGTCACGGGGCAGACCACGTGCTGGGACAGCAGCGGGACGGTGGTCGCCTGCCCAGGCACGGGGCAGGACGGCGAGCTGCAGAAGGGGGCACCCCTTGCATACACGGACAACGGCGACGGGACGATCACCGACGGCGACACGGGTCTCGTATGGGAGAAGCTGAGCCAGGACGGCACGGTCCACGACGTGCGCAACACCTACACATGGGCGAATGCGTTTGCGGGGCACGTGGCGACGCTAAATGCGGTGAGCTTCGCCGGCCACAACGACTGGCGAGTACCGAACGTGAAGGAGCTGCAGAGCATTGTTAACTATGAGGCTATCAATCCGTCAACGTTGCCCGCGTTCAACAGCAACTGCACGTACTGCGGCTCCCCAGGGTGCGACCCGACCTGCACGGTGACGAGCACCTGTAGCTGCACGGAGTCGTCCGGCTACTGGTCATCTACTAGCAATGCCCTCTCCCCGTCGAGCGCGTGGCCCGTGTTCTTCAACGGCGGCGCTGTCGTCGGTAACAGTAAGAGCCTTTCCGCCTTCGTGCGGGGAGTGCGGGGCTAAGATCAGCGGGTAAACCTGCCTCTCCCAGATGGCGCACTCGGCATCGCGAGGGAAGAGGGTCACGGGCAGGCGAACTTCTGGACGCGGTGGTTCAAGTCGTCAGCGACGAAGACGTTGCCGCTGCCATCCACAGCGACGCCGACGGGAGCCCCGAACTGCCCGTCCCCGAAGCCCGGAGTCCCCCAAGTCGTCAGGAATGTCCCAATGTTCGTGAACTTCTGGATGCGCTGGTTCGAGACGTCGGCGACAAAGACGTTGCCACTCCCATCGACCGCGCCGCCCGCGGGACCCATGAACCGCCCGTCTCCGGTCCCGGCGCCCCCCCATTCGGTGAGGAACGTCCCGCTGTTCGTGAACTTGAGGACGAGGTTGTTGATATCGTCAGTGACGAAGACGTTGCCACTCCCATCGACGGCGGCGCCAAATGCCCCGTCGCCGCTTTCCATGATGTCCCACTTCGCAAGGAATTCTCCAGTGTTCGCGAACTCTTGAATGCGGCTGTTGCCGCTGTCGACGACGAACACGTTCCCGCTGTTATCCACGGCGACGCCAAGGGGCAAGTTGAGCTCTCCGTCCCCGTTCGGGCCACCGCCACCATACCCACCCTGACACCCGGACGTACAGATTTCGAAGGCCATCGCTCCGTCCTTCACGCCCCAGCCGAAGGTGAAGAGAAAGGTCCCGGTGTTGTCGAACTTCGAGACGCGATCAGCGAACCTTTCGGTGACGAACACGTTGCCGCTGCCATCCACGGCGATGCCGTTGGCACTGTCCAACTGCCCGGCCCCCGTACCGGGTGAACCCCACCTCGTGAGGAAGGTCCCGTTGTTCGTGAACTTCTGCACTTGGACGTCGTCAAGGACGAACACGTTCCCGCTGCCATCCACCGCGATGCCGTTGGGCAAGTTGAACTGCCCGTCCCCGGTACCGGCTGAACCCCAACTCGTGAGGAAGGTGCCGCATACGGGCGAACTCGCCGGTTCAGCGTTCACCACCAGCGTCGTGAACCCGTCCACATCGATCTCCAGCGTCGCGGCATCGCCCGTCACGACACACCCGCCCTTCGCCTCGGCTCTCTGAATCGCAGTGGAGAATATCTGGTCGGCCTTCGTCAGGCAGGCAGCCTCTCGGCTCCCATCGCCGGTGAGGATGAAGTCCTTCGCGCAGATAAGCCTTGCAGCCGCCTTCTTGCCCGCTGCGGCGACCTTGGTAGCGGCACACTTTTGCGCGGGCGTGACCGCCGCTTCGGCTAGCCCGAGGACCAGCCCGAATATCTGCGCAAGGGTGATCGACACAACCACACGCATCAGCATTGCTCCCTCCAGTAGGGTGGCTTGAAGAGGCGAATTACTCCGATTTCGCCTTGAACTCCGTCGGGCTGTTCATGCTCGTCGTACTGTAGGTCGCCTCCCAGCAGGTGCTGCTGCTCTGCCGAAGCTGGGCACGCACGGGGGTCGTCAGAGGCAACGTCGGCAGCGGGAGGTTCGTCCCGCCCCCTTTCGCCTGCAGCTTGCCCTTACCCGCGCCCCCCGCCTTGAGCAGCACCTTCGTCAGCCCATCCGGGGTTGCTGCCTTGTTCGTGTAGCTGAAGCCGGTTCTCCCCGACACCTTCCAGCACGGCTTCGTCCCGCACGTCCCCCCGGCCAGTGCTTCCGCACTGAGCAATTTGCCCGCCGCATCGTAGAGGCACAGCAGATAGTCCGTGCTCGCGATCGGCGTGCCGAAGTCGCTCACGCTCACCGTCCCGCTGCTGACCCACTGCCACAAAAGCTTGTCGGTCGCCGGTGTCGTGCCCTTCTTGAGTTCAAGCAGCGCCTTGGCCGTGGCGGCGGGCTGACAGCCGCTCACGGGAGTCGAACCGCATGCGCTCGCGAAAAGTGTCGTCGTCGTGGTGCTGGTGGTCGTGGTCGTTGTCGTGGTGGTGACAGGCCCGGCGAGGGTCCAGATGCTAGCGCTGGAGGTCAGCACGGTTAGCTGGACACCTCCTCCCCCGGTGAGCTGTCGGGCTGATACGCACGGGTCCGGAGACGCAACTCCCGGGGTCCCTGCGCACGCAGGAATCGAAACGCCATCTTTGAACACCTGGATCGTGCTCGGATCCGCCCCTCGAATCTGCGACGCATCGATCAGGAACATCACCATAAGGGGGGCCGCAGCGGTGGCTTGGGGGGCAGAGATAGTCACCTCTTCACCCAAGCCGCCGAAACCGAAGCTAAGAGGAGGCGGGTTACTCACCACCGCCGTCTCGGTAATCGAGATGGTTCCCGCCGTCGGAGACATCACTGAGGTCTGCTCGGGTTGGTTCGCGTTGGTTGTTGTCCCGGTGGCTACCGTTCCTCCTGCAGCGACGGTCGCACTCGCACATTGCGCGGGGACGCAGGCCTCCACCAAACACGCATCGGGGGCAGAACAGGCAGTGCCGGGACCACAAATCGTACCGTCAGGCTCGCCCCCACAGCAGCGACCGGGCGAGACGGTGCCGCCCAAGCCCTGGCAGAGAGCGTTGAACGTCTGGAGGAGACTCGGGCTCGCGCCGAAGACCGTCTCAAACACACACGGCTCAGGGCTACTGGAAAGCGGAAACTCGCAGCACGCGCTCGGCGGACCGCACCAGGGCTGCGGACATAGGCCGTCGGACCATGTGCCGCCCAGCCTAATGCACGCGCTCTGCGGGTCTCCTTCGGTGCTCCCTAGGACGAAGGAATCCTCCGAGCCGCAAGCCCCCGAGGAGGTGTTCATGGTTACATCGGCGCCAACGCAGCAGCCCCATTGTGGCAATGGGCAACCCTCGACACAGCCGCAGACGCCACTCTGGCACGTCGCGGTGGCTGGACACGCGCTGCCGCTGCCAAAGCTGCACGGAGTCCCGTCGGGCGCGTTCGGATTCGAGCAGACACCGCTCTCGGGGTTACAAGTCCCTGCCACATGACACCCATCGAGAGGCTGACAGACAGTGGGGTTTGTGCCCACGCAGACTCCACCTTGGCACGTATCAGTCTGCGTGCATGCGTTGTAATCGTTGCAGGAAGTCCCATCAAAGACGGGATTCGTGCCCACGCAAATACCCGCCTGACACGTATCAGTCTGCGTGCAGACGTTGTAATCGTCGCAGGGGGTCCCGTCAGGAGCCGGGTTCGTCCCCACGCAGGTGCCTGCCTGACACGTGTCCGTTTGCGTACAGCCGTTGCCATCGTCGCAGGGTGTTCCGTCAGGTTGGCCACCGCAGCAGCGCCCGGACGAGAAGGTCCCGCCGGCAGCCTGACAGGTCTGACTAAACGACTGCAGGAAGCTTGCGTCCGCGCCGAAGACGTTCTCCACCGCGCACGGGAAACTGAAGGTGGGACCAAAGGCACAGCACCCGCTCGGCAGGCCGCACAAGGGCTGTGAACACGGCCCCGCCGACCAAGTACCACCCATTTCGCTGCAGGAGCCCGCCGCCAAGTTGAGTTGACCCGGCACGGAATCCTCCGAACCGCAAACCACGCCCGAGGAAGCTGCGAGATTTGCTGCCTCGACGCCAGCACAGCAGCCCCACTGCGCCGGCGCGCACTGTGTCTGGCCCTGCGCCGACGCCACGGGGATCACGATCAGCACTCCGAACAGCAGAAGACGTCGCCGCAGGCGCGTGCGCTCGTCTCGGGGCGATTTTACGCTGGCCTGTTCTGAGGGCCTGCCCGCGCACTTGGGTCGCCGCGTCGTCACGCCCATCTCCGCTGCTCCACGAAGGCGCCACTGGGCGAGGACTTCGCCTTGAAGTCCGTCGCCGTGTTTTTGAGCGCCGTGTTGTACGTCGCTTCCCACCAGGTGCCGCTACTGCTGTGGCGGAGTTGAGCACGCACTGGCAGAGGCAACGTTGGGCAGTGCAAATGCCCACAGCCCAACACATACCAAGGTGGGTGCGCAACGGGCGCGTGCTGGCGGCCGATGCTCCTGGTCACGCAATCCATCTCCTCATTGGGACAGGAGTGGGGCCGTCAGGGGCATAGGCGCCCGCAAACCGTGAGCGCGGTATCCAAACAGGGGTCGGCGTCACAGGCAATGTCCTGCGGCGCACAATATGGGCTCGTAGGGGGGCATTGGGCATCAGAGCTGCACCCCAAGACGTTGTCGGAGGTGTCGAGACAAACTAGAGCGCAGCCGTGGTCGCACAGTGGGAGACAGGTACCTGACCCGCAAGTGCCACACGCGGCGCCAAAGGTCGCGCACGGCGGGAACGGCGTGGTAGTGCTAGTCGTCGTAGTGCTGCTGCTGGTGCTCGTCGTCGTAGTGGTTGTTGTCGGCAGGATTTCGGGTGCGCAAACTAGGCTCGCCGTCTTCGCGACGAGGGTGCGGGTGCCGAACTGGTCGTGCCACGGAACGGTCGGCAGCGTCGCCCTCGGACACTTGACCTTGTAGCAAAGGAACCGCCCCGCCGAGCCAGTGTTGTCCGCGCCCCCGGGCGGGGGGGGGATCACATTGGTCTTGGTGGTTTGCGTGCAGAAAAGCTGCCCCGGCACGGTGATCGTGCAACCGGGCTCAGCGACCAGGCCGCCTAGGTCAGCGGTGTACTTTGCCTTGGCCTGCGGGTCCTTGATCTTGTAGCACTTAAGGTGGTCGGCGACCTGCGCACTCGTGGGGGATGCGAGACCGAGCGCAACTATCAGCGCGGCGAGGAGCGGTTTCATGGACCCTCCGAGGTTGGACGGCATGCCTATTCAGATGGAGGGGTGAAGCCCCCTGCCGAAGGCTCCATAGCCCGCCCTGGAACCAGTTGGCAAGCGATTTGGATTTGGAGGCCTAGCTAGAAGCACCGGACCGGGGATTGCCTATGGGCCCAGAGGCCCGCAGGACGCGTTCAACCGACCGCCACCACCCGCTCCCGCATTAGCCGCAGGAACGAACTCGGCGACACCCCCAGCATCCTCGCCCCCTCTCGGACCGACAGGCCTTGGCGGAGGACCTGTTCGAGCTGCCACCGGTCGACTGCCAGCCTCGGCCGCCCCACCCGCCGCCCCTCCGCCCGCGCCCGCCGGATCCCCGCCTTCACTCGCTCGACGATCAGGCTCCGTTCCAGCTGGGCAATCGCGGCGATGATGGTGAACACGGCCTGACCGAGCGGTGAGCCGGTGTCGATCTGCTCGCGCAGCGAGACGAACTCCACCCCGAGGTGGCGGAACAGCTCCAGCGTCTCGACGAGGTGGCGCACCGAGCGGCCGAAGCGGTCGAAGGCCGCTACGACCACAACATCGACCTTCCGGGCCTTCACCTCAGCCATGAGCTTGTCGAGGGCGGGTCGCTTCTCCTTGGTCCCCGAGACGCCCTGATCGACGAACTCGGTCACCTGGCCCCAGCCTCGCGCCCGGCAGTACTCCCGCAGATCCCGCAGCTGGTTGTCGCAGGTCTGGTCGGCGGTCGAGACCCGCGCGTACAGCGCCACGCGCAGCCCGGACGGGCGGCTCGGGGCGTTCGACGACGCGGTGGAGGAAACCGGCATGCGTTCACCCGCCCTCCTGGGCGTGTGCGAGAGGATGCGTATGACGATGAGGGTTGTCAACGATCGACGATGCCGATAATGGTCGCGTGGCGTGTTGCTACCTGGCGGGAGACCTGCTACGCGAGCAGCTGATGGCGGGACCGCGTGGGGTCGACCGGGCGGTGGAGGTGGCGGGCGGCGTCGTCGCCACGGCGTACCACCTGGGCGTGACGCCAGCCGCCGTGTACAAGTGGCTCGCGGTCGGTGGTGTACCCCTGACCGCGTATGCGGTCGGGCTCAGCCGGCTCTCCGGAGTACCGGTCGAGGCGCTGGTTCCGGACACCGCGCCACCGATCGGGCCCAAGTCGACGGCTCTCGCGCGTGCGAAGCGGAAGCGTTCGCGTCGAACACCCGTGATCGAAGGCTGAAGCCGACCACCTCGGGGGCGAGCTAGCCGCCGACAACCCTAGACGGACCCGGCTCTACCGGGCGGGCTGGATGTCGCGTCAGCGGGGTCGCCTGGGCCATCGGTCCGGCGGCAGACGGTCCGTTCTGCGGCCTCCTGAGCAAGGCTCTGGAGCAGCTCGCGGAATTCGGCGCGCTTGGGCTCTTCGAGGGTAGCGGCAGCCTCCGCGATCTCGCTCGGGGCAGTGCCTATAGTAACCGCCAGGGCTCGCTCGGGGGCGCCGGCAGCCTGCCACAGGATGCGCGCGAGCTCGGCGGTGGCGGCACGCATCTGTGCCAACTTCCGCGTTTCGCGGCGCATCCAGCGCGCCATCGGCGTCTCATCAGCGGCACGGAGATGCGCGATGGCTTGCTCCAGGGCCTGCAGCCGTTGCAGCGTCCCATGCTTCCGCATCGTCATCCCCCTGAACCTCGGCGACCGCAGCCTCAAGTGCCGCGAGCCGCGCGGCGAGGTCCGTCTCGCCGGCACGCACGGCGAGGTTCAGTACCGCCGCGGCTGCGCGCACCTGGGTGTTTGGTGGTGTAGGCGGCGCGAGGTGGCGCTCAAGCGCCGCGACGGCCGCCGCCGCGACCTGCTGCAGCCGCCCGATCGTGTGCTCGAAGGCCTGCTGTCGCGCCGCCCGGTAGCTCGCCGCGAAGTCGGGGTCAGCGAGCCATCGGCGAAGTGTGCTTACTGCCAATCCCACCTTCGCTGCAGCCTGCTCGACGGATTCCTCAAGCAACAAGGCCGCGATGGCCGCCTCCCGGCGGTGCGCAAATCGACTGCCGTGCCCTCGCCCAATCATCTGCGCCTTCCTGCGCTCATCTGCGCCCTCGAAGGCGGGGGATGCAAGCGTGGTTTGTCCTTCCGTCCTGAAGACCACGGCACGGACGTTGCGCCTGCTGCACTGGGGCCCATCGCCCGGTCACTCCCAGTCGCAAATGGTTCGCGAGCAGAGCCGGGCGAAACCCGAACATGACACATCCGAACGCTGTTCGCCGCAGGCGAACGCGCGAACGCGCGTTCACGGGTTGGGGAGCTGCCCTACCTCCGTCGACCATCCGGCGATCGGGCCAGGGACGTGGTGCTGGGCTCCTCATCGTCGTGACGGCGCAGCGCGCTAGCGCTAGACTTCGCTCCGTCGCGCGACGTCCCACCTGGGGCAGGACGGGGTTGTCGAAGCTCGGCGCATGCCCGTCTCCAAATGGCAAAAGGACAAGTTGGCCGAAGCACAGAACCGGGCGCCGTCGGGTATCCGCCGACACGTGCGCTAACCACCGATGCCACCCACGCGGCAGCGGCGGCGCTCGCCGAGTTTCGGTCACAACTCAACGCGAGCCCAACCCTCCACCAAGTCGCCTACGGCCGGGCACACGACACGTCCAACTGCTCGCACCCGAAGCGCGCTATCCGCACCACCGCAAGCTTCCGCGCCGCACTCGTAGCGGTGTGCGTCGATGCTGACGCCCGGGCATGCGTGTTGGGATACGTGAAGGCCCGACTCGCCGGCGCCGCGGACTGCTACCGGATCGCCGACATCCCGGGGGCTCTCGTAACACCCGCTCTACCCGGCACCGTGCCCCCTCTGCGATTCGTCTTCGGTGTCGGCGATGCCTCCTGTACGTTGCGCGACGTCCAGCCGCTCGGCGAGTGGGCGAGTTGGGCAACGGCTGTAGCGAAAGGTCCGGCCCGCCTCGCGCTCGAGCTGGCTCTACATAGCGGGGACGCGAGGCTCGTAAACCATCTCGCCCTTGCCATCGTGCGCGAGGGAATGACCGTCGCGTACCGCGGGGAACATCGCCTGACCGAGGCCGAGCTGCGAGCGGCGCGCGCGACTGCGTGGGCCCGCGTGTGGGCGCATCTGGCAGGTGAATCACAGCCCCTGATGGGGGACCCAGGCGCGCATCCGAACGATCCGCGCGCGGTGTGGGTCCTGGTCCGCTTCAGGGACGCCACCGGCGACGTGTTCGGGCTGCAGCGCCGGCTCGGGCTCACCTGGACCGTGTGCGGTTGTACGACGTGCCAGCGTGAGGGTGAGAAAGTCTGGGCGGTGGGCGCAGAAATCCATCACCGCTCCTCAGGAGACCGCGGGTACCGCGTTGACCCGACGAAACGTCGGGAAATGCTTCGCTGGGCGGGGAAGCTCGCGGGCATGGCCACGGTGGGCATCGAATGGGGCCTCTTCGGGTGGGGTCCGAAGAACAGTGCCGAGCGGCTGGGAAGGATGACGCGGGCACTGCCCGGGGGCGCCCGGGCTGCGCGCAACTGTCTGGAACACCTGCTCCAACAACTCGAAGCAAGCGTCCGAACGGCCGGCGTGCTGCGCCTTTCGACCCGGCAACGGTTCGCGAGACATCCCGAGCACCTCGCCGTTTACCTCCTCCGCGGCCAGCCCGGCCCGCCCCGGCGCGGCTACGGCCGCCTCCCGCTCCATGGCTGGCGGAGGACTGCGGAGGCATTCTTCGGGAGACCACTCCGCACACGGTATGCTGACAACCACGCGAACCGCGAGCATGCCAAGGTGCGAAGCAGCTACGAGGCGGCGCTCCGCCTGATTGGTGATTGGCGGGCGCTCGCTCCCCCCCGGTAAATCGGCAGCGGTCTTAGCTAGCACCGGGAACGCGCCGTGCGTGCCGAGTATGCTCGGCGCATGCGTTTTTCCGCTCAAGGATCTCACGGTGGCGCGTCCCCCACTCCGCGTCGCGGAACTCGCCATGTGCTCGTCCGCGTTCACCTCCCCGAAGCCGACGAATGGGCTGCGGCTGCCCGCCGCGAGGATCGATCGCTCGCGGCGTTTGTGCGCGTGGCTGTCCGCGAGCACTTGCGCTCGACGCGCGGGCCAACCGGCAACGACGGCGAACTGACACCGCGCTGATCGACGATGCGGTGGCGGGGAAGCCAGGATGCGGACGCGGCACGTCGAGCTGATCGGCACGAATGGCGATGCTCAGAACACCGGTCGCCAGCCCGCGACGAATGCGTCGGCTCACGAGTGGGGTCGGTGAGCATCAGGATGATCAAGAGAGTGCTGGAAGCCGCCATCCGGCCCGTCCCGAAGTTCGTCCTCGTCGTGCTGGCCGACTACGCAGACGATGATGGGAACAACGTCTACCCCTCGGTGGAGACCGTCGTCCGCCGAACGGGCTGGAGCAAAGCCACCGTTCACCGTGCCCTTGTCGTGCTCCGGCGTGCCGGCGTGCTCATTTTCGTTCGCGCCGCGGCACAGCACCATCCGCCC
>Ga0209060_10000417_pt1 | contig 82938 bp, 73 predicted proteins | sample Coa_R1_8_FD_187155 | JGI IMG/M metagenome (GOLD analysis project Ga0209060, IMG submission 187155) | Surface soil microbial communities from Centralia Pennsylvania, which are recovering from an underground coalmine fire - Coalmine... | ecosystem: Environmental > Terrestrial > Soil >... | reverse complement strand
TGCGGATGTTGCTTGGCCGCTGCATCAGTTCGATTCGTCGGATGGGAATCCTATCGTTTTGTCGCGCGCGCAGCGAAGAAACCCAGATTTTATGCCGGGTTGCGCCATCATTTTTCATGGCGAACTAACTAGCTCCCGCCGCCGCCCGGCGACGCGACGCTCGGAGAGGGCGTGGCCGCGTCGCGCCGGGCGAACCCGTAGAGCTCCGCCGCGGTGTCGTGGAAAATGCGCCGCCGCAGGTCGTCCGCCAGCCGCGGGAACGCGTCCACCGGGGAGTCGAAGTCCCAGTGTGGGTAGTCCGACGCGAACATGAGCGTGCGGTCCGCCCGGTTCCACGCAAGCACCTCGAGCAGCTGCGACGGCCGCTCGGGTTCCTCCAGCGGCTGCGAGGTGAAGCGCACGTGCTCCCACACGTACTCGCTCGGTGGCCGGCGCACCCACGGCGTCTGATCCCGCAACCCGCGATAGTCCGCGTCGAGCCGCCACAAAAACGGCGCCAGCCACGCATAGCCTCCCTCGATGAACACCACGCGCAGCTTGGGGAACCGCTCGAAGACGCCTTCGAAGATCATGCTCGTGAGGTGCGTCATGTACCCCTGCGGCCGGACCTGACGGTTCTCGACATAGTACGACCCGTATCCGGCGACCGACGGCTGCCCGTTGATCCCCGCGCCCTCGCTGCCCGTGTGGAGCGCGAACGGCAACCCAAGCGCTTCGCAGGCCTCGAAGATCGGATGATAGTACCGGTTCCCGTACGGCAGGCGCGCGCCGTTCGCCACGAGCACCTCCACGATGCCGGGATGCCGCCCGATGCGGTCGATCTCCTTCACCGCCTGCGGCACGTCCTGCGTCGCAATGAGCATGGCGCCCCGAAACCGCGCATCCGCCGCGAGCCAGTGCTCGATGAGAAACTCATTGTACGCGTGCGCCAGCGCAGCGGCGTAGTCGGCGTCGGGCAGCGTCCCGAGCGGCCGCAGCTCCTGGCCGAGCAGGATGGCGTACTCGACGTGGTACCGCTCGAGCAGCTGCTCGCGCATGAGCTCCACGCTCGACCCCGCGTGCCCATCCTGCGGCCAGGAGTCCGCCCGATACCCGCGGTCCCCGCCGTTGGGGTAGCCGCCGCTCGGCATGTTGATGCCCCACTGCTTCACGTCCTCTTGATAGACGCGAGGCAGGTACGGCAGCAGCTCGCGCATACTCCGATCCTTGAACCGGTTGTGGACGTCGCAGTCGATGATGAGGTCACGCGCCGCGCTCACAGGCGATCCCTCCCAGGGGGCTAGGCATGCAGGATCACGAAGTCGCCTTCGGTCGTCACCGGGAACGTCTCGAGGGTCACGTCTTCCATCTCTACGCGCTCCACCTCTACGCGCTCCACGGTAACATCGTACGTCTTGACCCGCATTCGGTGCGGGTTGAAATACGTGCGCCCCGTCTCGATCTCGAACTCCCAGCCGTGCCACGGGCATTGGATGATCTCGCCGTCGCGCGCGTACACGCGCGCATACGGCTTGCCGGGCAAGGTGGTCCCCTTGATCTTGCCGAGGCACAGCGGCGCGCCCTGGTGCGGGCACCGGTTGCGCAAGGCAAAGTAGCGCCCGGCGATGTTGAACACGCCGATCGATCGGCCGCCGACCGTAACGATCTTCCGGCTCCCGGGCGGCAACTCCGGGACCCGCCCGACCACGCACCGCGACATCGACAACGCACCCGCCCGCTTAAATCCGGACACCCTCCACTTACGCGAGCCTGCCGCGCGAATCCTGTACGCGGCGGCGCGGCGACATGCGGTCGCCGGAGACGCTTACCGGATTAGTGCTTCGTCGCTACTGTGCGACGAGGGTAGAGGGAGCCGAGCGGACCTGGCCGGACGTCCTGGCCCACGCCGTAGGCGCGTACTGGTTCACGCCCGTGGGCCCAGGGCGTTCCACGCCCGCGATGTGCGCATGTGCGTGGCCTTACCTACCATGCGCTGCTGACGAACCGAATGGACGGATTTGTCGGCGGCGGCGCTTTAGCTCACGCCGTGGGCATAGTGGAGCGGAGGTCAGGTCGGCCCGGCTCCAACCCTTGCCGAAATACCGCAACGGTGTGCTAGCCCCGACGCGTCGTCACGTAGTCCGCGGTGCGCAGCGCCAGCGCCACCATGGTGAGCGTCGGGTTTACGGCACCGGGGCTCACGAACGCGCTGCCGCCGGCGACGAAGAGATTGCCGACCCCGTGGACGGCGCCAAACGCGTCCACAGCGCTGTCGCCGGGCCCACGGCCCATCCGGCACGTGCCCATGTGGTGGCAGCCGGAATAGACGCTCTCGAACGGCTCGAACTCCGCACCCGTGGCGCGCGTCGCCGCGGCGAACCGCTCGACGAGCCCGCTTCCGAACGCGTACGTCCGGTGATCGAAGTCCGCGAGCTCGTAGTGCACGTGCGCGTAGGGGTCGCCGAACCGGTCTCGTGCCTCCGAGAGCGTGACCGTGCGGTGCCCATCCGGCACCGACTCCGCGTGCACGGTCAGCATCCGCTGCGACCGCGTCGGCCTCAGGATCTCCACGAGTTCGGCGCCGGTCGCGGCCTCGTCCAGGGAGCGCTCCGGGGGCGGTACGATATTAGAGGAGAACTCGAGCTTGACCGCGCCGTGCCGGCCGCGGCCCGGCGGGTCGATGAACTGGTAGCTTTGCCCCGTAAACCGCCCGACGTCCCCGGGGTAGAGCGCCTCGGCGTAGTGCAGGCGCGCGGTCCACAGATGGTGGAACGTCAAATAGCGCCCGACCGTCTCGCTGAGCGGCACGCCGTCCGGTGCGCGCTCCCGCGACGAGAGCAGCAACAGGCGCGCGTTCTCGATCGCGCCGCCGGCCACGACGATCACGCCGGCCGCGTGCTCCCGGTCGACCATCCCGTCGACCGCGCGCACGACGAGCGCCCGGGCGCGGCCCCGATCGACGACCACGCGCCGGACCGCGGTGCGGGTGTGCAGTGTGCACCGCCCGGTCGCGATCGCCCGAGCCAGATCGTAGTTTGGCGAGTAGCGGGCGCCGATGGGACAGACATCGCACGCTCCAAAGTTCTGGCAGCCGGGCCGGTCCCGGTAGGCCCGGCGGGTCGCGGCCTGCGGTGTCGTGTGGAGGGCGATGCCGCGCTCGGCGAGGCGCGTCGCCAGGATCCGGTCTCCGTAGCTCAGCTCGAACGGCGGGAGGGGGTACGGCCGGGACCGGCGGGGTGCGAACGGGTTGTCCGCGTCGGTGCCGGACACGCCGAGAAACGCCTCGGCGCGGCAATAATACGGCTCCAGCTCGTCATAGCCGATCGGCCAGTCGTCCCCGTACCCGTAGCCGCTCCTGGTATGGAAGTCCGGCGGCCGCATTCGAAGCGCGATCGCGCCCCAGTGCGTCGCCGAGCCGCCGGCAACGGCGTAGCGCTCGCTGTCCAGGTCGCGATGATAGTCGCCGGTGAGCGAGAGTCCCTGGATGCCCGCCGCCGGCAGGTGCGCCGGATTCTCGTACCCGTGCAAGAAGCGGTCCTGAAACTGCGGGGTGTGCGGGTACGGGTACGGCGGGCCCTTTTCGAATACGTCGACCCGGTACCCTCGGCCCGCGAACTCGCACGCGATCGCGGTCCCCACGACGCCGGAGCCGACGATCGCGACGGAGCGCTCAGGCATGCCGAAGCCGGTAACGCTCCAACCCCTTCGGCACGCCCGGCCAGCCTCGGTATCCCAGTGCGATCCAGGCGTCGGTACGGGCGAACAGCGCCAGAGTCTCGCGCACGACGAAGCGTTCGTAGAGCGGCCAGGGGTTCCCCGACACGTCCGCGCGCAACCGCTCCCAGACGGTCATGGGACGGCCTCCGCGCCCGGCCCGTCCGAGCACGTCGAGTTGTATCTCGCGCGTCGCCGCGACGAAGGAACGCGCTCCCAACTCGCGCGCGGCACGATCGGCGTCCCTGCCGAAGCGCTCATACAGAACGCGATAGCCGCGGAGGTGCTCCGCGCGCCAACGATAGTACTCCCCGTAGTGCGCGGGATCGATCGCATATCCGGTCACGGCCCCGGCCGCGGCCACGAGCGCGGCCATCGCCCGGCTCCCCAGCGGTCCCGGCGGCTCCTGCCCAAGCACCGGCTCAGCGCTCGGCTCCGGCCCTCGCGCGGTAGACCGCCATCCCACCCACGCGGCTGCCGTGGACAGCGCGAAGCCGAGCGCAAGGAACCGTCGTCTGGTTAGCCGCATTGGGGTCCTCCAGCACTACTGTATAGCGCCGCGGGCCTCCTCCCGCGTTCCCTCGCAGGGAATCGGCTGCCTATTGCATAATGCATGCAACATGCAAGATCAGCCGGTGCTCGACTTCAAGACCCGAGAGCAGGCGGCGTACGAGTCGATCCGGCAGGCCATTATCCACGGCCGATGGGGTCCCGGCGAGCCGGTCGTCGTGAGCCGGATCGCGGCCGACCTTGGCGTGAGCCGCATCACGATCGCCAACGCGCTGAAGCGCCTGGCCGGCGAGGGATTCGTCCGCCTGACGCCGCACAAGGAAGCCGTCGTTGCGCGGTTGGACCCGAACGGCGTGCGCGAGATCTACCTGATGCGTGCGGCGCTCGAAGCGCTGGCCGCGGGCGAGGTCGCGGCGCGCATCTCCCCGGCGCACCTCGATGAGGCGGCGCGGCTCAACGACGCGGTGCGGCAGCGGCGCGCCGAGCTGCCGCGGGCGATCCAGGAACTCCGGGCGGCGGACCGCGCGTTTCACCGGCACGTGCGGAGCGCGGCCGGCATGCCGCGACTCGAGCAACTCCTGGAAAACCTCGCGGATCAATGTGAATACTATCGCTCCCGTCTGCTCGATCCCAGCCGGCTATCGGTGCCCGATCCTGACGCCCACGCGACGCTGCTCGCGCATCTCGGCCGGCAGGATCGGGACGCCGCGACCGTGTTCATGCGCGATCACATTCTGGGAGGCATGCGTACCGTGCTCGCGACGCTCGAGCAGCTGGGCGACGGTGGCACGGGACAGGAGGTGCGGTGATGGCAGGCGACACACTGGCGGGCGGACGGCCCACATTCGGCCGGCGCCGCTTCCTCGGGAATGCGGCCCTCGCCGCGGGTGGCGCGCTCCTCACCACCGCCGGCCGACCGGTCCGCGCGGCGTACGCGGCCGCCGCGGCACCGGCGGGGGAGCTTCGGGTCTCGCTACCGGCGCGCATCGTCGGTCTCGATCCCATGGGCACGCAGGCGGCCGAGGAGTCGGTGCGCGTGGTCTCGGCGCACGTCTTCGACACGCTCGTGGTCCACGATCCCCGCACCCGCGGCTACCGGCCCGCGCTCGCGGTGAAATGGGAGACGCCCGATCCCGCCACCTGGGTCTTCACGCTGCGCCCGGGAGTGCGGTTCCATGACGGCGGCACTCTTACGGCACGCGACGTCAAGGCGTCGCTGGAACGCATGGTGGCGCAAAAAGGCCCGTTCGCGCCGTTGTGGGCGGCCATCGGCAGCGTCGACGCACCCGCGGACGCGACCGTCCGCATCAAGACGAAAACGCCGGTCGGCACAATGCTCGCAAACCTGTCGCTCTTGTCGATCCTCCCGGCGGCCTCCATGAACAACCCCGGGTTCTTCAACCGGCCCGTGGGATCGGGTCCGTTTCGGATAATGTCGTACCGGCCCGACAGCGAGCTCGTCCTGGACGCGAACCCGAGCTACTGGGGACCGGCGCCCGGCGTCAAGACGCTGCGGTTTCGGGACATCCCGGAAATCGCCGCGCGGGTGACGGCCCTGATCACCGGCGAGATCGACCTGACCTATGGGCTGCCGCCCGATCAGCTGGCGACGCTCCGTGGCAACAAGGACCTGCACCTGCAGACGACGCCGTCGTACCGATACTACTTCATCTGGATGAACATCAAGCGCAGCCCCTTCACGGACAAGCGCGTGCGGCAGGCGATGATCTACGCGCTGGACACCCGGACGATGCTCACCACGCTGCTCAAAGGCATCGCGCGCCCGATGACGGCGCCGATCCCTTCCACCGTCTTCGGGTACGCGCCGCAGCGGCCGTACGCCTACGATCCCGCGAAGGCAAAGCAGCTCCTCGCCGCCGCGGGACATCCCGGCGGCCTCGACACGTCGATGATCTGGAACCCCGGATCGGGACCGCAGGATCAGGAGATCGCGCAGGCCCTGTTGTCCTACTGGAACGCGGTCGGCGTGCGCGTCAAGGACGCCCAGGCGGAGCGGGCGCAGTGGCTCGACCGCCTGCTCAAGCTGGACTGGGATCTCGACCTGCAGACGAATATCGTGATCACCGGCGACGCGGATTTCGTGCTGCGCCGGCTCTACACGACCCAGGCCAATCGCATGGGGTACTCCAATCCGACGGTCGACCGCGTGCTCGAGCTCGCGGCGGAGTCGGTGGACCAAAACAAGCGAAAGGTGTACTACGGCCAGGTGTGCGAGATTCTGTGGGACGACGCCGTGGGCGTGTACCCGTTCGAACTGCTGGAGACGTACGCCAGCCGCCGGACCGTGCGGGGATTCGTCCCCACCCCGACGTTTCCGACGTTCATGTCCGTCACCGTAGGGCGGTAGGCATGGCGGAGGCGCGGCGGTCCGCTCCGGCCCGGTGAGCTCGTATCTCGGCGGCCGGCTCGTCTACGCCCTGTTCGTGCTGTGGGGCTCGTTGACGATCGTGTTCGTGGCGGTGCGCATCGTTCCGGGAGATCCCGCGCAGATGATGATCGGAGCGTCGGGCACCCAGCAGGACGTCGAGGCGCTGCGCCACCGCCTCGGGTTGGACCGGCCGCTCGGCGCGCAGTATGCGCGCTACCTCGCGGGCGCGGTGCGGCTGGACTTCGGCCAATCGCTCCGGCTCGAGGAGCCGGCGGTCCAGGCCGTCGGCGAGCGGCTTCCGGCGACGGCGCTGCTCTCGGGAAGCGCGATGGTGCTCGCCGTCGCGGCCGGGCTCCCGCTCGGCATCGCGGCCGCGATCCGACTCCGCTCCGCGGTCGACTACCTGGTATCCGTCGCGTCGCTGCTCGGGCAGTCCGTCCCAAACTTCTGGCTGGGCATCATGTTCATCCTGGTGTTCGCGCGGTGGCTCCGCTGGCTGCCGAGCGCCGGGATCGGCGGCGTGCAGCACCTCGTGCTGCCGGCGCTCACGCTGGCGCTGCTGCTCATCGGCGTCCTCACTCGGCTCGTCCGCAGCGGCCTCCTGGAGGTCGCCGGCGAGGACTACGTGCGGTCCGCGTACGCAAAGGGACTGACGCGGCGGGCGGTGATCGCGCGCCACGCCATCCCGAACGTGTTGATTCCCGTGGTCACGGTGGTGGGGCTGCAGCTCGGCAATCTGCTCGCCGGCGCGGTCATCGTGGAGACTGTGTTCGCGTGGCCGGGGGCGGGCCGCCTGCTCGTCGACGCGATCGGCAACCGGGACTACCCCGTGGTGCAGGTGGCGGTGCTGTGCATCACCGCGGGCTTCATCCTGATCAACCTCCTCGTCGACGTGAGCTACGCGTATCTCGATCCCAGGATTCGCTATCGATGACCGCCGCACGGTCCCCCGCGTTCGGCGCCCCGCGGCCCGCCGCGGGCCGGGCTCGGCGCCGCCTGCTCCGGTGGGGCGTGCCGCTGCTGGTGTTCGCCGCCGTCGCGGTCGCCGGACCCGTGCTCGTCCCCTACGATCCGGTCACGGTCCGCCTCGCGGATCGTCTCGCGCCCCCGGGGACGCTGCTCCCCGATGGTCCGCGCGCGTGGCTCGGGACGGATCAAGTCGGCAAGGATCTCACCGCGCAGATCCTCCAGGGCGCCCGCATCTCCCTGGTCGTCGGTCTCACGACCGTGCTGGCGTCCGGTGCGTTTGGGCTCGCCGCGGGGGTCGCCGCAGGGTACCGCGGCGGCCCGTTCGACGCCGTGCTGATGCGGCTGGCCGACCTGCAGCTCGCGTTTCCGTCGATCCTGCTCGCCATTCTCATCGCCGCGGTGCTCGGCCGCAGCGTCGCCAACGTGATCATCACCCTCTCGGTGACGCGCTGGGTCACGTTTGCGCGGATCGCGCGCGCGCAGAGCCTCGTCGTGAAAGAGCGCGAGTTCGTCGGGGCGGCGCTCGCGATCGGGGCCGACGCCCTGCGGATCGTCCGGCGCCACATCGCGCCGTTTGCGGTCCCCCCGCTCGTCGTGGTCGCGACCGTCGAGCTGGGCCTGGTCATTTTGGCGGAGGCGTCGCTCAGCTTCCTCGGCCTCGGCACCACGCCCGCCCATCCGTCGTGGGGGCTCATCATCGCGGACGGGCGCGACTACCTGACCACCGGGTGGTGGATCTCGACGATCCCCGGCCTGGTGCTGAGCCTCGTGGTGGTCACGGTCGGACAGTTCGGCGACGCCCTGCGCGACTATCTCGACCCGCGCGCGGTCGCGGGCTAGGCCCGCGCGGGGCAAGGAGGCGGCGGTGGAATCTCGCGCGTTTGGACGGAGTGGGCTCTGCGCCTCGGTCATCGGCCTCGGCACGTGGCCGATCGGCGGCGCGCGCTACGGCCCGAGCGACGACCGGGATGCGCTCGCTGCGGTCGCAGCGGCGTTGGACCGCGGCATCACCTGCTTCGACACGGCGCCGTCGTACGGCAACGGCCATGCCGAGGAGTTGCTGGGCCGCGCGCTCGGCGCGCGCCGCCACGACGCCGTGGTCGTCACCAAGGGCGGCTTGGTCTGGAACGAGCGCAGCCGGGTCCTGGGACGCAACAGCCGCCGGGAGACGCTCACTGCGCAACTCGAGGCCAGCCTCAGACGGCTGCGGACCGGCCACGTCGATTTGTTCCTGATCCACTGGCCGGACGCGGCCACGCCGTTCGAGGACGTGATGGAGACGTTGGAGCGGCTCGTGGAGGCGGGCAAGGCGCGGCACGCCGGCGTCTCCAACTTCACCGGGGCGCAGCTTCGGGAATGTGCGGCCGCGCGTCCCGGCCGGCTCGTGGCGGACCAGATCAGCCTGAGCCTCTTCGATCGACGATGGGCGCGCGACGTCTCCGCGTCGTGCGCGGACCTGGAGATCGGCATCATGGCCTACGGTCCGCTGGCGCACGGGCTGCTGACCGGCGCACTGCGGCACACGGCCGGGTTCGACGACGCGGACTGGCGCAAGGCGGGCACGCTGTTCGGCCAGCCGCTGCTCGCGCCGGGGAACTTCGAGCGCAACCTTGAGGTCGTCGACCGGCTGGCCGCGGTGGCGCGCCGGTGCGACATCACGCTGCCGCAACTGGCCCTGGCGTGGGTGCTGTCGCAGCCGTCGGTTACCACGGCCTTGGTGGGCGCCCGCACGCCGGCGGAGATCGGCGACGCGGCGGGGGCGGCCGGCGTGCGCCTCCCCGACGCGGCGATCACGGAGATCGAGACGATCATGCAGGACGGCGCGGGGCTCACGACCACGTTGCCGACCTAATCGACGCCCCCGGTGGGTGGTACGCCGCGCCGAGGAGCGGCGACCACGTCAATGGGGGGCGAGGACCGACGCGCACTCCCGAGGAGGGACGAGACGATGAGCGCACGGATCGAATACCGCAAGGAGCTTCCGGTCGTGGCCGAAGCCGACGTCATGGTCGTGGGAAGCGGCCCCGCCGGATTAGGCGCCGCGATTGCGAGCGCCCGCAACGGCGCGCGCACCCTGCTCGTGGAGCGCTACGGATTCCTCGGCGGCAACCTCACGGCCGGGCTCGTCGGCCCCTGCATGACATCCTACAGCCTGGACGGCCGCACGCAGCTCATCCGCGGCATTTTCGAGGAGATGGTGCTGCGGATGGAGCGCATGGGCGGCGCCATCCACCCCTCCAAGGTGGCCGCGGCCACCGAGTACTGCGGCTTCATCACGTACGGGCACGACAAGGTGACGCCGTTCGATCCCGAGGCCGCCAAGCTGGTGGCGATGGAAATGTGCCTCGAGGCGGGGGTGGAGCTCCGGCTCCACACGCTGGTGGTGGACGCCGTGACGGCCGGCGACGTCCTGACCGGCGTCGTGGCGGCGAGCAAGTCCGGGCTCGAAGTGCTCCGCGGAACCGTCACCGTGGACTGTTCCGCCGACGGCGACGTGGCGGCGCGGGCCGGCGTGCCGTTCGAGATGGGCCGTCCCTCGGACGGCCTGACCCAGCCGATGACGTTGTTTTTCCGCGTGGCCAACGTCGACGACGAACGCGTCAAAGCCTACGTGGCCGCCCATCCCGAGCACTACCGCCCGTTCGCATCGATCGTGCAGCAAGCCCGGGCGCGCGGCGAGTTTCCGATCCCGCGGCGCGGGGTTGGCCTGTACCGGACGCTCGATCCCGGCGTCTGGCGCATCAACACCACCCGCATCCAGCGGCTCGCCGGGACGAGCGCGCACGACCTGACGCAGGCGGAGATCGAGGGACGGCGGCAGGTCAGGACCCTGCTGGCGTTTTTCCGCAAGTGGCTGCCCGGCTTCGAGCGCTGCGAGCTCTTGGACACCGCCGCGCAGATCGGCGTCCGCGAGACGCGGCGGATCGCCGGGGAGTACACGCTGACGCTCGCGGACCTCGCGCGCGGCACCGAATTCGACGACGTCGTCGCGCTCGCCGGCTATCCCGTGGACATCCACAGCCCCACCGGCGACGGCGGCGGGGCCACGGGTGAGCTCCAGACGGCGAACATCTACGAGATTCCGTACCGCTGCCTGGTGCCGCTCAAGGTGGAGCAGCTCCTCGTCGCCGGACGCTCGCTGTCCGCCACCCATGAGGCGCTGGCCGCCGTGCGCGTCATGCCGCCGGCGATGGCGATGGGACAGGCGGCCGGGACGGCGGCGGCGATCGCCGCGACCACCGGCGCGCCGCCGCGGCGGATTCCGGTCGCGGAGCTGCAATCACGCCTGCTGCGCCAGGGCGCCTACCTCGGCGAGCGGCACGCGGTCACCCGGACGGGCGGGCGCGCAGCGCGGGCGACCTGAGCACGGCCTCGTTGAGCACGCGCACCGGGGCGCCGTCCAGATAGGCCCGGATGTCGTCGACCGCGCCGCCGTAGGCCTCGCGGTAGCCTTCCACGGTGACATAGCCGAGGTGCGGCGTCGTGACCACGTTCGGAGCGCGGCGCAGTGGATGCGGGGCCGGGAGCGGCTCCGCATCGTAGACGTCGAGCGCGGCGCCCGCGATGACGCCCCGCTCGAGCGCGTCGACCAGGGCCTCTTGATCGACGATCGGACCGCGCGAGGTATTCACCAGATAGGCGGTGGGCCGCATCAGCGCGAGCTCGTTGGCCCCGATCAGGCCGGCGGTCCGGGGGCTCAGCCGCAGGTGCACCGTCACCACGTCCGCGCGCCCGAGCAGCTCGTCCTTCGGCATCCATGACGCCCCCGCTTCCGCCGCCCGGGCCTCGGTCAGGTTTTGGCTCCACGCCGCGACCGTCATGCCGAAGGCCCGGCCGATCGCCGCGACCTGCGTCCCCAGCCGGCCGAGCCCGATCACGCCGAGCGTCTTGCCGCGGAGCCCGACGCCGATCGTCGCCTGCCAGCCCCCGTCGCGGAGGCGTTGGTGCTCCTCAGGGATCCGGCGCGCGAGCGCGAGGATCAAGCCCCAGGTCAGCTCCGCCGTCGGATACGGCAGCATCGGCGTCCCGCTCACCACGATGCCGAGGCGCGTGGCGGCCTCGAGATCGATCGCGGCGTTGGCCATGCCGGTCGTGACGAGGAGGCGCAGCTCCGAGAGGCGCCCGAGCAGCGCCGCCCCGAACGGGGTTCGCTCGCGCATCGCGACCGCGGCGGCAAACGGCGCGAGTCGCGCCGCCGCCGCGCCTTCATCTCCGAGGTGATCGCGAAACGCCTCCACGCGCGCACGCGCGCCGAGCACGCTCCAATCGGCCATCCGGAGCGCGACGTCCTGGTAGTCGTCCAGCACCGCGACGCGGATCACACCGGCACCTCCGGCCGCATCAGGATACACCGGCCGAGCGCGGCAACCCGGCGGCCGCCGTGACGGCGAGGGCGGATCCGGCCGCCACGGTCAAAAACGCGGTCACCGGCATGCGGGTCAGATCCCACGCGGCACCGGCGATCAGCGGAAACACAAACGAGCACGTGTAGCCGATGGCCAGCACGCCGGCCGAGAGCCGGTGCACGTCGTACGGCTCGGCGAGCACGGGGGGCATCGCCAGGATCAACACCAGGATCTGCGCCGTGAAAAACCCGATCAGCGCCGCGCCCAGCACGATGCCCCACCCGGGCAGCGCCAGGAACGCGCCGAGGCCGCCGAGGATCAGCGCGCCGCTCGCCACGAGCGGGGCGCGCCTTCCCACGACCCGCGGTGCCAGGCACGCGACCACGACGGACGCCGGCAACTGGCCGGCGTTCAGCGCGGTCAGGCACGATCCGATGAGGCCGGCGCGCCCGGTGGCGTTGAGAAACTCCGGGATGAACGCGTTGGACCCGAAGTACGCGGCCGAGGCGCCGCCCAGCGTGAGCCCGAGGCGCACCGTCGGGGTGCCGCGCCAATCCGGCCACCAGCGGCGCTCGACTCCGCCGGCGGGCGCCGGGGCCGGCGTGCGGACGGTGGCCAGGGCCAGCGCCGTCACGACGACCGGTCCGGCCCAGACCACGAAGCTCCACGCCCAGCTGCCGCCGACGAGCGGCAGCACCACCGGCAGCGTCAGCGCCGCGCTCAGCACCTCGCCGACGAGGATGCCGTTCCCGTACACGGCGGTCGCGAGCCCGACGCGGGACGCGAACCACGCGCCGGCGAGCGCCGGCATCGCCGGTTGCGTCACGGCGACACCGATCCCCATCAGGAGGGTCATGGAGAAGAGCATGGCCGCGGAGGGGCCCAGGCCGCGGAGGGCGGACGCGATGCCCACGACGAGCAGTCCCAACGTCGCGGCCCGGGTCGCGTTCATCTGCGCGATCAGCAAAGACCCCAACACGGCCGCCGCGGCCAGGAGAAAAACCGGCAGCGCGGTCAGCGCGCCGACGGCCGTCTCGGATAGATGCAGGTCGTGGTGGATCGACGTCAACACGGGCGGCACCGCGAGCACCGTGAGGCGCAGGTCGACGCCCATGATCCAGAGGAGACCGAGCAGAAACCAGGGCGCGGCGCCCATCCCCGCCGTGCCCGGCAAGGTCCCGACCGCGCGTTGCGCATCCCGGCCGCCGCCGCTCACGCCATAAGCTTGGGAGCGCTCGCCGCAACATCCTCCACGGGCCCCGCGCCGCGCGCCGCGGCAGGAAGCGGCCGTAGAGACTCGGAATCCCAACGTATCCCCGACCTGACTCGCGGCCGCACCCGGGAGCCGGCGCCGTCTCCCCGCGGCCTATGCTTGGAGGTGATGCGTGGCGCGGATCCGGATCGGCCTCATCGGCTGCGGCGGGATCGCCCGAAGCGCGCACCTCCCGGCCATGCACCATCTCCGGGACCGTGTGACGCTCGTCGCGGCGGCCGACGTCGACGAGGCCGCCGCCCGCGCCGCCGCCGCGCCGTGGGGCGCGAAGGCGTACACGAACGGGCACGACCTGCTCGCGCGCCGCGACGTCGACATGGTGCTCATCGCGACGCCGGAGGCATGGCACAGGGAGTGGACCGAGGCCGCCGCCGCGACCGGCCGGCACGTCCTCTGCGAGAAGCCGATGGCCACCACCGTGGCCGATGCCGACGCGATGATCGACGCGTGCCGGCGCGCCGGCGTTCATCTCATGATCGCGCACAGCCGGCGGTTCACGATGCGTTACATGCAGATGCGCCGGGCCGTCGACCGCGGCGACGTGGGCACGGTGCGGCTCGTGCGCGAGAACGAGCGCCGCAGCCGCGCCAAGCGGGGCGGGCGAGGCTACTACACGGCCGAGCACTGGTCAGGCGACCCGGCGGTGTCGGTGGGCGCCGCGATCCTCAACGGCGTGCACGAGGCCGACCTGCTGCGCTGGTTCGCGGGGGCGGAGCCCGCGTCGGTGTGCTGCGAGCACAAGATCACGATCGAGGGCAATCGCGGCGTGCCGGACTTCCTGACCTTCACCGTCCGGTTCCACGGGGGCGCCGTGGGCTCGAGCGAGCTGAGCAACTGCCTGCCCCCGGGCTACCCGGCGTTTCATCAGTTCGAGCTCTACGGAGAGCGGGGCGCGCTGCGCGCGCGCGACCACGAGCTGATCACGATCACGCGCTTCCGCGACGACGCCGCCGAATTTCCGGGCGGCTACGAGATCCTGCTGCACAACCTGCCCGCGTACGTGCGCGAGCAGGCCGCCTTTGTCGACGCGATCCGCGGCGACGCGCCGGTGCCGATGCCGCCCGAAGAGGCGCGCGCGGCGCTGCGGCTGGCGCTGGCCGCCGTGGACTCCGCGCGCTCGGGCCGGGCGGTGCACATGACGCCCGAGGGCGCCGTCGGCGACACGAGGGCGCGGGCATGACGCCGGTCGCCGTCGGGGTCGTCGGCGCCGGCCGCCACGCGGCCGCGCTCGCGGAGTACGCGGCGCCGCTCGCCGGCGCTTCGGTCTCGGCCGTGGCGCCCGCGCCGGACGGGCGCGATCGCGCGGCGGCCGCGGCCCTGGCACGCCGCCTGGGCGCTGCCTTCCGGCGCACGTGGGACGCGATGGCTACCGACCCGGCGCTGCCGGTCGTGCTCGTCGCGGCCGAGGACGTGGGACGGCGCGCCGTCGAGACGGCGTTGAGCGCCGGTAAGATCGTCGTGTATCCCGGCGCCGCGGCGATTACCCGGGCTGAACTGGACCGTCTGGCCGCTGCGGCGGCCCGCGGCGGCGGCACCTTGCTCGCGGCGGGCGAGCTTCGCGCCGCGCAGGCCGGGGCGCGCGCGATCGAGGCCGCGACCCAGGACGGCCTGGGCACGCTGCACTCGATCTACGCCGCGATCCGCCTCCCCATCCCCGACCGGCCGGACCGCGCGGCGCCGATCCTGGAGCGCGCCGGCTGGGACCTGCTCGACTTTGTCTGCGCGGCGGCATCCGGACCGGTCCGTGTGAGCGCGACCGTCGCAGGCCTGTTCGGCGGCACGGCGGACACCGCGGTGATCATCGCGCGCCTCGCCGGCGACACGATCCTGACCGCCGAGTTGTCGAGCTGCCTCCCGCCGTCGGTCGCCACGGCGCCGCAGGGCGAGGTGGAGATCGAGCTCATCGGCTCACGCGACGCGCTCCGCATCGAGCCGTTTCGCGCGGCGGTGCGCTTCTACGGGCAGCGGGAGACCGCGCGCCTGCCCTGGCTCGACGAGCCCGTCATCACCATGGTGCACCAGGCCGTGCGCATCGCGACCGGCGAGGCGGCGCGGCCCGACCCGTTCGACCACTGGCGCCGCGTTATCGCCGCCATGGACGCGATCAACATGGCCGCCGCGCGCGGCGACACCATCACGCCGGCGTAGCCGCGGCACAAAGGTGGCACCGAGCACCCGGCCGAATCGGTGGACGGGTGACATCAGTCTGGGGCGGAGGTGGTGTTCCGGTGGCGAATGGGGTGGTGCGGTTTCCGTGGGCGTCGTACTGCGACGCGGGGTTGATCTCGCGGCGGCAGTTCCTCAAGCTCAGCGCGCTCATCGGCGGCGCGGCGACGATTGCGGCGGGCACCGGCACGCTCGACCGCCCCGCGACGGCCGAGGCCGCGCTCGCGGCGCCGGCGCAGCAGGTGCTCCGCTATCCGGACCAGGAGCCGCTGCACTTCGACCCGGCGACCATGGAGGCCCGCCCCGAGATCCTCATCGGCATGGCCCTGTTCGACCCGCTGATCACGTTCGATGCCCAGGGGCACATCGTACCCCTCGCGGCGCGCTCGTGGAGCGTATCGCCCGACGGACTCACGTACACGTTTCGCCTCCGCCCGGGGATGCTGTGGTCCGACGGACATCCGGTGACGGCCGCGGACTACGAGTACGCGTGGAAGCGCGTCCTCGACCCCGCGATCGCCAGCGACTATGCGTCCGCGTTCTACCCGATCAAAGGCGCGCTCGACTACAACAAGGGCAAGACCAAGACCGCGGACAACGTGGCGATCAAGGCGGTCGACACCCTGACGCTGCGGGCGGTGCTGGCCGCCCCCGCGGCGTACTTCCCGCGGCTCGTCTCCACGTGGAACTACATGCCGGTGCCCCGCTGGCAGGTGGAGAAGTACGACAAGAAGTGGGTCGAGGCGGGCAACCACGTCGGCAACGGGATGTTCAAGCTGCAGTCGTGGGAGCACGACAAGGAGCTCGTGATCGTCGCGAACCCGCGGTACTGGGGCCCCAAGCCGACGCTGCAAAAGGTGACGTTCACGCTCACCGACGACCCGTTCCGCACCAGCCTCCCCGCGTACGAGAACAACGAGCTCGACGTCACGGACCAGATCCAGCCCGCGGATATTGCGCGGGTCCGCAGCGATCCCACGCTCGGCAAGGAGATCCACAAGTTCCGCTGGTCCGGCACCGCCATGGTATTTTGCGATACGACCAACACCAAGTCCCCGCTCAGCAATCCCAAGGTCCGCCAGGCGTTGTACCTCGCGATCGACCACAATCGCATCGCGAACAACGTCCTGCGCGGCATCTACGACCCGGCGACGACGATCACCCCGCCCGGCACGATCGGCTCCCTCGCCACGCCGCCGCTCACCGGCGGCCTGGCCCGCGCGCGCCAGTTGCTGTCCGAGGCGGGCTACCCCGGCGGCAAGGGCTTCCCGGGCTTCAAGATGACGTGGCCGAAGCTGGTCACGTTCGACCTCGTGGCGCAGGCGCTGCAGCAGATGTGGCACGATGGATTGAGCATCACGATGACGCTGCAGCAGATGGAGGCCAAGGAATTCAACGCCGCGTTCCAATCGTACGCCACGCAGCCCTACGACGCGTTCCTCAACCGGTGGGGCTCGGACTACGAGGATCCCGCGAACTGGGCGAACATCCTGTTCGACTCCGATCAGGACTTCTTCCACACGAAGTGGCACAACGCCCGGTACGACTCCCTGATCCGCGCGGGCGCCGCGGAGGGGAACGTGGCGAAGCGCAAGCAGCTCTACGAGTCCGCGGAACGGATCCTCAACACCGACCTGCCGGGGATCCCGATCTTCCACCTCGGCGTGATCATCGCGATCAAGCCGTGGGTGCAGGGCTTCGCGCTGCCGCCGGCCGCGACCGCGTGGTCCGGCACGTTTGGGCGGGTCCGGATCCTGGCGCACTGAGGGCCGCCGGGCCGGGACCGCGCGGGGCGGTCCCGGCCCCTCGCCATGGGCGCGTATCTCACCCGCCGCCTCCTGCTCGCGATCCCCACGATGGCGATCGTCTACACGCTCGCGTTTCTCCTCGTGCACGCGACGCCGGGCGGCCCCTGGGACAACGCGGAGAAGCCGCTCGCGCCGCAAGTGCTCGCCAACCTGAAGGCCAAGTACCACCTCGACGACCCGCTGTGGAAGCAGTACGTGCTGTACCTGGGCAACGCCGTGCACGGCTCGCTCGGCCCCTCGTACGTCAACACGTCGCAGGACGTCGCCGAGATCATCAGGGAGTTCTTCCCGGTCTCGATGCAGCTCGGGGCCGCGGCGATGGTGTTCGCGATCGCCACCGGCATCCCGCTCGGCACGCTTGCGGCCGTCTACCGTAACACGCCGCTGGACTACGCGGCGACGGGCATCGTCGTGATCGGGATCTCGATTCCGAACTACGTCATGGCAACGCTCCTCGTCACCGTGTTTGCCGTCCTGCTGCACTGGCTGCCCACCGGCGGGTGGCGCGGCCTGCTGGACGCCCGCGTGCTCATTCCGATGGTGGCCATCGGCTTTCGGCCCGCCACCACGCTGGCCCGGTACCTGCGCGCGTCGCTCCTGGAGGTGCTCCACCAGGACTACATCCGGACGGCGCGGGCCAAGGGGCTCGCCGGCAGCCGCGTCGTCGTCCGCCACGGCGTGCGCAACGCGCTCACCCCGATCGCCACCGTCTCCGGCTTCCTCGTGGCGGACGTGATCACGGGCTCGTTCTTCGTGGAGACGATCACCCGCGTGCCGGGCATCGGCCGCTACTTCGTCACGGCCACGACGGGGCGCGACTATCCCGTCCTCCTGGCGCTCGCGCTGCTGTTCGCGGTGATCATCATCACAATGAACCTCCTCGTGGATCTGTCCTACGCGCTGATCGATCCGCAGGTCCGTTACACGTGAGCGGCGTCCGTGGCTAGCTCCTCCCTGCTCGAAGCCGGCGCCGCCGTCCGGCGCGGGGACGCGCGGCGCGGCTACCGCCGCGCGCTGGCGCGGTTTGCACGGCATCGCATGGCCGCGCTCGGCGCGGCGTTCCTGGCGGTCGTCCTCGCCGTGGCGGCCGCGGCGCCCGTGGTCGCGCCCTACCGGTACGACAAGCAGGACCTGCTCAGCACGTACGAGGCCCCGGATGCCGGCCACCTGGCGGGCACCGACGCCCTCGGCCGCGACGTGCTGAGCCGGCTGATGTACGGCGCGCGCGTCTCGATGAGCGTCGGGCTGGCGGCCACCGCGATCGTGCTCCTCGTCGGCGTCCCGACCGGTCTCCTCGCCGGGTACTTCGGCGGCACGCTGGACCTCATGCTCATGCGGGTCGTCGACATCGTATATGCGATCCCGTACCTGCTCCTCGTCGTGCTGCTGCAGACGTTCTTCACGGCGTTCCTGCCGGCGATCCGGGCAGGTCCGCTCGTCTGGCTCCGCGCGCTCAACCAGGCCACGGGCGGCGTTGCGGCGATTGTGCTCGCGCTGTCGCTCGTGGGGTGGCTGGACGTGGCGCGCGTGGCCCGCGGGCAGGCGCTGGCCCTGCGGCATCGTGAGTTCGTCCAGGCGGCGAAGAGCCTCGGCGCGTCGGAGAAGCACGTGCTCGCCGCGCACCTCCTGCCGAACATCGCGGCGCCGATCATCATCATGGCGACGCTCCTCGTGCCGTCGTTCATCATCGCGGAGGCCGGGCTGAGCTTTCTTGGGCTGGGCGTCCAGCCGCCCACGCCGAGTTGGGGCATCATGATCGCCGACGGCGTGGACGCGATCGAGTCGTACCCCCGCCTCGTCATCGCGCCGGCGATCGTGCTGGCCGCGACGCTGTTGAGCCTCAACTTCGTCGGCGACGGCCTCCGGGACGCGCTCGATCCGTCATCGGAGCGCTGACGGAGCACGCCCTGCCGGCCGGCGCGCCCGACCGAGGCGGCGCGCCGGGAATCACGGGAGCAGACTGAGCATTGGGGAGGCAGGCCATGCACGAGACGCCGGGGGCCCCCCGCCCCGCGGGCACGCTCATCGGGCGCCCCATGAAGCGGCGGGAGGATCTGCGCTTCATTCAGGGACGGGCCCGGTACGTCGACGACATCACGCTGCCGGGGATGGCCCGCCTTGTTGCGGTGCACAGCCCGCACGCGCACGCGCGCATCCGCGGCATCCGTGCGGACGCCGCGCGGCGCGTCCCGGGCGTCCTCGCCATCGTTACCGCGGCTGATCTCGGCGGCATCTCGCTATCGGTCAACCCGCTCAAGGACGCGTACGTCGCGCCGGTCCCCCACCCCATCCTCGCGTCGGGACGGGTACGATACGCCGGCGAGCCCGTCGTGGCCGTGCTCGGCGAGAGCCTGGCGTCCGCGGTCGATGCCGCAGCGCTCGTGGACGTGGACTACGAGGCGCTGCCGGCCGTCGCCGATCCCCGCGATGCCCTGCGCGCGGCCGTCTTGCTCCACGACAACCTTCAAGACAACGTCCTCTTCCGCTTCGTGCGCGGCAGCGGCGATGTCGACGCGGCGTTTCGGGCCGCGGCGCACGTGGTGCCGGCGCGGCTCCACATCCCCCGGATCGTCCCCGCGCCGATGGAGCCCCGCGGCGCGGTCGCCGCCTACGACCGGGCCGCCGACCGGCTCACCGTGTGGATCTCGGCGCAGGAGCCGTACCGTCCCCGCGCGCAGCTGAGCCGGATCCTCGGGCGGCCCGAAGGGTGCATCCGCGTCGTCGTGCCGGATGTCGGCGGCGCGTTCGGCACGAAGGGCGCGCTCGCGCCCGAGGTCGTGCTCGCCGCGCGGCTCGCCGTGGAGACCGGGCGGCCGGTCAAATGGATCGAGCAGCGGCGCGACAACTTCATGGCGTCGACCCACGGGCGCGGGTTCGATGCCGAGTTGGAGGCGGCCGTGGATGCCGACGGCCGCCTCGTCGCGCTCAGGGGCACGGTGCTCGCCGACGCCGGCGCGTATCTCTATCCGGCGACGGCCATGCCCGCGTCGCGCGTCGGTGAGCTGCTGACGGGCGTCTACGCGATCCCCGCGGCACGGGTCGAGATCATCGGGGTCGCCACGAACAAAGTGCCCACGTCTCCGTATCGGGGGGCCGGGCGGCCCGACGCGGCGTACATGATTGAGCGGCTCGTGGATTTGGTGGCACGAGAGCTGGCCGTCGATCCCGTGGCGCTGCGCCGGCGCAATCTTATCCCGCCGGACCGCTTTCCATACCGGTCGGCGCTCGGCTCCCTGTACGACTCCGGCGACTACGGACGCGCGCTCGATACGGCGTGCGCGATCGTGGGCTACGAGGAGCGGCGTGCGGAGCAGCGGCGCGCTCGCGCGGCCGGCCGTCTCGTCGGCCTCGGCGTGTGTGCGTACGTCGAGCCGGCGGGAGGGCAGCTCTGGGAGAGCGCCGCGGTCTCGGTGCGCCCCGACGGGCGGGTGGTCGTCCGCACCGGATCGACGGCGCACGGCCAGGGCCACGACACGACGTTCGGGCAGATTGCGGCGGACACGCTCGGGCTGCCGCTCGAGATGATCGAGGTGCAGCAGGGCGACACCGACCTCTTGGACCGCGGCGTCGGAACCTTCGGGAGCCGCTCGATCACGGTGGGCGGCGCCGCGCTGGTCGGCGAGTTGGAGAAGGTCAAGGCGAAGATGCGCAGGGTCGCCGGGCACCTGCTCGAGGTGGCGGAAGCGGACGTGCAGTGGGAGCCCGGGCGCCTGTCCGTGCGGGGGGCGCCCGGCCGCGCCGTCACGTTCCATGACGTCGCCGCCGCGGCGCACCGGGCCGACCGCGTGCCCCCGGGCATGGAGCCCGGGCTCGAGGCCGCCGGGATCTTTACCCTGCCGGACATGGTCTACCCGTTCGGCGCATATGCCGCCGTCGTCGAGGTGGAGCGGGACACGGGCCGCGTGCGTGTCCTCAAGTTTGTCGCCGTGGACGATGCGGGCCGCATCATCAACCCGCTCCTCGCAGAGGGCCAGGTCATCGGCGGCATCATGCAGGGACTGGGGCAGGCGCTCGTCGAGGAAGTTGTGTACGACGAGACAGGCCAGCTCGTGACCGGCACGTTCGCGGACTACGCCACGCTGCGGGCGCCGAGCGCCCCGTCGATCACCGCGGAGTTTACGGAAACGCTGTCCCCCTACACGACCCTTGGGGCAAAGGGCGTTGGCGAAGCCGGCACCGTGGGCGCCCCGGCGGCCTTGGCCAACGCCGTCATAGACGCGCTCGCGCCCTTGGGCGTCCGCCACGTCGACCTGCCGCTCAACGAAGAAACGCTCTGGCGCGTGATCCGGCGGTCGCGCTGAACCGGTCTCGGCCGCGTCGCATCGAGGACGCCCGGTCCGGCCGGACGGCGGGCCGCATCATCCCCGCGGCGCATCGCCGCTCCCGGCGTGCACCGGCCGGCCCGTACGCGCCGACTCGTAGGCCATGAGCGCGACGGCGAGCGCCGCGCGGCCGTCCTCGCCGCGTGCGAGCGCAGTCGGCTCGCCGCGGCACGCGGCCACGAACGCCTCCAGCATGGCGCGGTCCGCGTCAGTCCCCCAGTCGACCCACACGGTGCGCTCGCGACCGTGCAGCGCGAGCCGTTGCGCAAACGGGTCGAGGTCGAGCACGTCGTGCTCCGCCACGATGCGCAGCTCCAGCCCGCCCCACGCGGGATACCCGCCGGGCCGGTTCCAGCTCGCGTCGATGGTCGCGACGGCACCGCCCGCAAACCGCAGCGAGAGCACGCCGACGTCGTCGATAGGGCCGTCGTGCAGCAGCGCGCCCACCTCGGCGTAGACCTCGGCAACCTCGTCCTCCAGGAACCAGCGCATCAGGTCGGCCAGGTGCACCGTGTGGTCCATCACCGCGCCGCCGCCGGCGCGCCGCGGGTCGCTGAACCACGGCACGGACGGCCGCTGCCCGTTGTTGGCGCCGGAGAGCGCCAGCACGCGCCCGAGCCCGCCGCCGCAGACCGCCCGGTACGCCGCGACGATCGGCGGCGCAAACCGCATGGGGAACGCCGTCGCGAGCACCTTCCCCTGAGCGCGCGCTTCGGCGAGCATCGCGTCCGCGTCCCCAAGCCGCGTGGCGATGGGCTTCTCGCACAGCACGTGCCGCCCGGCCCGCAGGGCCGCGATCGCGAGGTCGCGATGATCGGCGTTCGGCGCGGCGATCACGACGCCGTCGGCAGACTCGATCGCCTCCTCCAGTGTCCCGAGAGGCGGCACGCGGTGCGCCCGCGCCGCGGTCGCGGCGACGCCGGCATCGGGATCATAGACGCCGGTGAGCGTCACGCCGGGTAGGCCTTCGAGACGGCTCGCGTAGACCGGCGCGTGCACGTGCGCGTAGCCGAGGACCGCGACCTTCATCCGTCCACCTCCACCGGCGCCGCGGCGGCCGCGGACGAGGCCGCCGCCGACGCGATGCGGACGGCCGCCACGGCGTCCTCCATATCGAGGTCAAACGCCGCCCCGCGTTCGAGACGCTCGGCGACGTGATGCAGCATGCGCGCGTACGGGCCGCGATCGATCGCCGTCTGTGGATGCGGGCTCTCGGCCGCGGCCGGCGGACGGTGGCGGACCACCGGCGCCGCCCGGCGGCTGTCCTGGACGATGAGCCCGTCCGGCCCCGCGAGCTCGAGCCGGGTCCAAAACGGGCTGCCCGCCGGGTACGCCCACGACCCCTCGACGTGGGCCACGGCGGCGCTCGCGAACCGGAGCACGGCAAGACCGTGGACCGCGCCCGCCGGGCCCGCGCCCCCGTCCGCCCTCACCCCGGCCCTGGCGTGCACACGCGTGCTGCGCGAGGTCGAGCCAGTGCGAGCCGATGTCGCCGACCGCGCGCAGGGCCCCGCCCTGCGCCGCCTCGACGCGCCAGTTGTAGTCGGTGTCCAGGAGCAGCCAGTCCTGCCAGTAACCGCCGTGCACGAGCGTCACCGGTCCGAGGTCGCCGCGCCCGATCAGGGCGCGGGCGTGCTGCAGCACCGGATAGAAGCGGACGTTGAACGTCACGGCGTGGACCAATCCGCTGGCCTCCGCCGCGCGGACGAGGTCCGCCGACTCGGCCGCCGTCATCGCCAGCGGCTTCTCGCACACGACGTGCTTCCCGGCGGCGAGCGCGGCCCGCGCCGCGGGATAGTGGAGCGCGTTCGCAGCCGTGATGTGCACGACGTCCAGCTCGGGGTCCTCGATCAGGCGCCGGTAGTCGCCGTACGCCCGGGGGACGAAGAGCGACGCCGCCTTGCGCTCCGCGGAGGCCTGGGTGCTCCCCGCCAGCGCGACAACCTCGACGAAGCCGAGCCGGCGGAGCGATTCGATGTGCGCCGGGCCGATGAACCCGGCGCCGATCACGCCGACACGGATCGGGAGACGGCGGGCGATATCAGGACACCCCGGCGGTGCGCCCTGCGCCGCGCGTGCGGCTCATCGCGGGATAAACTGCCGCAGATAGGCTGCGGACTGGCGCAGCGCGCGCTTGCGATCGTCGAGGCTGCGCTCGAAGGCGCGGTCCTCCACCTCGACGCAGATGGGACCCGTGTAGCCCGCGTCCGTGAGCGCGGAGAAGAACGCCCCCCAGCGCACGTCGCCGAGCCCCGGCAACTTCGGCGTGTGAAACGAGAGCGGCGTCGCCAGGATCCCGACATCGTCCAGCCGCTCCCGGTCGATGCGCACGTCCTTGGCGTGCAGGTGGTGCAGCCGCTCGCGAAATGCGCGGATCGGCCGGATCTCGTCCATGTGCTGCCAGATCATGTGCGAGGGGTCGTAGTTGAGGCCGAACCCCGCGTCGGGGATCTCCTCGAACATCCGCCGCCACACCGCCGGGCTGACGGCGAGGTTCTTGCCGCCCGGCCACTCGTCCTGGGTGAAGAACATCGGGCAGTTTTCGACGGCGATGCGCACGCGGCGCTCCGTGGCGTACCGCACGAGCGGCGGCCAGACCTCGCGAAACAACGGCCACTGGTCGTCGACGGGCCGGCGCGGATCGCGGCCGATAAAGGTCGTGACGCAGGTGACGCCGAGGCGCTCCGCGGCGTCGATCACGGCCCGGAGGTGATCGAGCGCCACGCGGCGCTCGGCCTCGTCGGGTGCGAGCGGATTGGGATAGTAGCCGAGCGCGGAGATCCCGATGCGGCTCCAGCGCATCAGCCCGCGCAGGTCGGCGGCCGTGTGCTCGTTCAGCGCGGCGACGTCGATGTGCGTCACGCCGGCGTAGCGCCGCTCCGCCTTGCCGCGCGGCCAGCACATCACCTCGACGCAGTCGTACCCGCTCTGCGCGGCCACGTGAAACACGTCTTCGAGGCTGAGCTCGGGAAGAATCGCGCTCACGAACCCAAGCTGCATCGAGTGCCTCCTGGGGGGCGTGCGGCGTCCCCGGTACTTTCCCGCGGGAATCCGGGGCTTCCTACTCGACCAGCGCGGTGCGGGCGTAGATCCACGCCAGCCCCAGCACGATCGCACCGTAGAGCATCTGTTTGCCGGCCTGGGAGACGTTCAGGATCGTCAGCAGGCTGTCGAGCACGGTGAGGATCAGGGCGCCCAGGATCGTGCCCGCGTAGCCCCCGCTTCCGCCCAGGATCGACGTCCCTCCGATCACGACCGCGGCCACGGACTGCAGCAGATACGGCGTCGCAAGGTTCAGGTCCGCGGCGTTCGTGTATCCGACGAGGAGGATGCCCGCGATCGCGCTCAACACCCCGCCCAGGACATACGTCACGAGCAGCACCTGCCAGACGCGGACCCCGGCCAGGCGGCACGCCAGCGGGTTGTCGCCCACGGCATAGATGGCGCGACCGAGGCCGCTGCGCGCGAGGCCGACGAGGAGCACGACCGCAAGCGGCGCCCACACGAGCGTGTTTAGCGGCAGATAGCCCAGGACCGTGCCCGAGCCGAGCTCGTGCACGGCGTCCGGCACCACGGGCACCCCGTTCGTAAACGTGAGGCTGGCGAGCGTGAGCGCGCCGCCGAGCACGCCGGCCATCCCGAGCGTCATGATGAGCGGCTGCACCCGGAAGATGCCGATGCCGATTCCGTTCGTCATCCCCACGACGAGGCCGAGCGCGAGCGCGACCGCAAGCGCCCGCGGCGTGCCCTGCGCGCCGAGCCCGGCGATCAGATAGGCCGCGGCCGTGGCCGTCGCCGACACGGACAGATCGATGCCGCCCGTCAGCATCGCCAGCGTCTGCCCGGCCGCGAGCGCGCCGAGCGGCGCCGCGTACAACAGCGTGGTCGACAACTGGTGCGGCGTCACGAAACCGGGGCTCACCGCGTCGGTCGCGGCGAGCAACAGCACCAGAATGCCGGCAAGCGTGAGGGCAGGCCGGTCGGCGAGCGAGCGCCGCGCGGCGGACCAGCGCACGGCGGGCCGGGGCCTGAGCGCACCGGTGTCCGGCCGGTCGGTCGCGGCGGGAGACGGCGTCATGCGCCGCGCCTCCGGACGAGCACGAGACCGGCCACCATCACGACCAGGACGACGATGGCTCCTTGCACGACGAGGCTGAAGTTCGGGTCGACCCCTTCGAAGGTCAGCAGGGTATTGATCAGGGTGAGCAGCAGCGCGGCGGCCACCGGCCCGATCATGCCGCCGCGCCCCCCGACGAGGCTCACCCCGCCGAGCACCGTCGCGGCGACGCTCGTCAGCGTGTACGAGGTCCCCGAGGCGGCGTTCCCGTTCGTCGTGCTGGCGGTCAGCGCGAGCCCGCCCAGCGCTGCGAACGCGCCGCCAAGGGCGTAGGCGGCGACGCGCGCGCGGCCGACCGCGACGCCGCTGAGATACGCTGCCGCGCGGTTGCTTCCCACAGCGTACAGCGCCAGGCCGGCCGGCGACCGGTGCACGGGCTCCCAGAGGAATGCGAGCGCCGCGACGATTACCACGAGGCCCGACGGCACGCTCCCAAGTTGTCCCGTCATGAGGGCGGCAAATCCCGCCGGCGCCGCGCCGCCCGGGATCGGCATGACGTGCAGGGCGAGCCCGCCCCACACGAACCCCGTCGCAAGCGTCACGATGATGTCGGGCACACCGGTCGCGACGATGACGGCGCCCGTGAGCGCCCCCGCGGCGACCACGGCCGCCACGACGCCGAGCGCGATCAGCACGGCCTGGCCGCTCGTCGCGTGCGTCATCAGCAGGGCGGAGACGACGTTCACGAGGCTCATCATCGGTCCCACGGAGAGGTCGATGCCGCCGGAGAGCACGACCGCCGTCTGCGCCATCGCCGCGAGGCAGAGCGGCAGCGCCCCGTCCACGAGCGACTGCATATCGAAGACGTTGAGCGCGGGATGCACGAGCTTTTCCACGACGAGGAGCGCCCCGAGGAGGCCCACGATCGTCACGGTCCACGCGCTGCGCCGGATGGCGCGCCCCGCCGCCATCGGGCGGCGGACCTCCAGGCCCGGGGCCGACGGATCCGTCATCCCACCGGTTCCTCGCGCACCAGCCCGTGGACCAGGCGGAGGAGCGTCGCCTCATCGGCCGCCTGAGCCGGCAGCTCGTGCACGATGCGACCCTCGTAGAGCGCGAGGACACGGTCGCAGACGAGCGCGATTTCCGGGAGCTCGCTCGTAAAGAGCAGCACAGCCGCGCCCGCCCCCGCGAGGTCGCGCAGCAGGCGGTGGATCTGGCGCTTCGTTCCGACGTCGATGCCGCGCGTGGGGTCGAAGCAGAGCACCACGCGGAACCCCGCGGCGACCCACCGCGCCACGACCACCTTTTGCTGATTGCCGCCGCTCATGCGCCGCACTTGGCGCTGCGCGCGGGTATCGATGGCGAGCCGCGCGATGGCGGCGCCGGCGCGCGTCCCTTCACCCCGGAGATCGATGAGGCCCCACCGTGTCGCCCGATTGTACAGCGGCAGCGCGATGTTCTCCCGGGCGGACCGCTGCGGGAGGAGCGCGTGGGCGCGATCTGCCGGCACGAGCACGACGCCGGCGCGGATCGCGTCGTACGGGCTGCGCGGCGCAAGGACCCGGCCGGCGACGCGGATCTCGCCCGCGTCGGCCCGGCGATTCCCCGCGAGGCAGTCGAAGAGCGCGTCCTGGCCCTGTCCCTCGAGCGCCGCGATGCCGAGGATCTCACCTGCGCGCAGACTGAACGACACGCCGCGCAGCGCGCCGGACATTGCGAGACCGCGCGCCTCGAGAAGGAGCCGTGCCTCCGATGCGGCGCTGGCGCGGTCCGGCGCGGCGGCTTCGGGCTGTGGGCCCGTGTCCGGCCCGACCGGGCACGGCGCGTCGTCGCTCGTCGCCATCGGGCCGAGCATCAACGCCACGATGTGCTGCTCCGTGCGCTCCGCGAGCGTGAGCGTGCCCACGTCGGCTCCGTCCCGCAGCACCGTCGCGCGATCGCAGATCGTCCGCACCTCCACGAGCCGGTGCGAGATGAACAACACGGACCGGCCGTGTTCCCGCCATTGCCGGATCACCAGGAACACGCGTTCCACGAGATCCGCGGGGAGCGCGGCCGTGATCTCGTCGAGAATCAGCAGCCGGGGCTCCCGGGCCAGCGCCCGGGCCAGATCCAACATGCGGAGCAGCGGCAGCGGGAGGTCGCCGACGAGGTCGTCCTCGTCGACGCGGAGGTCCATGGCCGCGAGCCAGCGACGCACCGCCGCGGAGTCCGCCCCGGTCAGCCGGAGATTTTGGCGCACCGTGAGGTCCGGCACAAGCGACGGATCCTGAAACACCGCGGCGAGCCCGGCGCCTGGCGCCGATGCCGGAGACGTGAGATGCACCGGCCGGCCGCCCATCTCGATCGTGCCGGCGTCGGGGCGAATCACGCCGGTCAGGATCTTGACGAGCGTGCTCTTGCCGGCCCCATTCGCGCCGAGCAGCGCGTGCACTTCCGCCGGGGCGACGGTCAGGCTCGCAGAGCGGAGCGCCACGACGGCCCCGTATCGCTTCGAGACCCCGCGGACCTCCAGGAGGTTCATCGCCGGCGTCAGATGCCGGCGCATGCGCGCGGGGGCCGCGGCCGCCGGCCGGGCCCCCGCGTTGCTTTATCGCCCAGCGTAGGCGGTCGCCCCGTCAGATCCCTTTGCAGGAGAACAGCTGCCGCTGCGTGTAGTGCGTGTACCCCGCCACGCTCCAATCTACGCTGTACGTGGCCGCCTGCGTCGGGAGGTAGTGGGCCTGGAGGGCGGCCAGATCGTGGACGTTATCCCACACTTGCGGCGTCAGCAACGTCTTCTTCGGAGCCGTCTGCCCCTGGAGCACGCGCAGCGCGATGTCCGCGCCGACGCCGCCGACCGTGGCGGGGTTGGTCACCGCCGCGCCGACGAGCCCCCTGCTCCGCATCGTGATCAGCTGGTGGACGAACTCGTTGTTGTCCGCGCCGACGACCGGCACGAAGGTGCGGTGCGCCGTCGTGAACGCATTGACCGCCGTGTAGTCGATCCCGGACGTCCATACGCCCGCGATGTCATGATGGGCGTTCAACAGATCGAGCATCTCCTTGCCGCCCGGGGCCCACTGCCAGCCGGTGTAGGGCTTGGCGATGACGTGGATACCGGGGTAGGCCTTGAGGGCCTCCTGGATCCCGTTGTACCGGTCCGTGTCCGCGGGCGCCCCCGCGATGCCCTGGAGCAGGACGACGCTGCCCTGCCCGTGGAGCTGCTTGGCGAGCCACGCCATCCCGAGACGACCGTAGGCGACCTGATCGTTCGCGGCCTGGTACGGCAGGTCCGAGCTCACGAATTGATCGACGATGACGACGACGATTCCCCGCTGGGTCGCCTCTTGAATCACGCCGTTGAGGCTCGTGGCGTCCGGCGGGTCGATGATGAGCGCGTTGACGCCGGAGGAGATGAGCGTGCGGATACCCGCGATTTGTTCGGCCGCTCCGCCGTTGATGTCGCTCACGAGTACCCGCCGCACGAGCGCCCGGTGGGCCGCCGCTTCGGCCTTTACCGAGCAGATCATCTCCTCGCGCCATCCGTTCCCCACGAGGTTGTTGCTCACGCCGATCACCCACGGCGCCTTCGGGCGTGCCTGCGCGGATGCGGGGCTTTGCGGCACGGACCACGCCGCGGGAATGAGGACGAACAGAGCCAGCAGGCCGAGACCGATCCGGGCACGGCCGCGGGCGGTGGCCCACAGACGGTGCAACACGGCGCTGAACATCCCGACACCCCCTCGAACGATGCGTCTTTCTATCGTATCACCATCGGCAGCAGCGTCTGTCGTTCCACGTCGACCAAGCCGCGGTCGGACAGCTTGGCCTCCGGGCTCACGGCGAGCGTGAGAGAGACGATCCCGGTAAACGAGCGCTCGCCCGTCAGCCCGGCGGCTTCCGCCGCGCGCCGGAACGCCGCCACCTCGCGGGCGACCTCCGCGGCCGGCCGCGGTGACAGCAGCCCCGCGATCGGCAGCGTGATGCTGGCGGCAACGGTACCGTCGCGGACGAGCACGAGACCCCCGCCGCGGTCGGCGAGCGCGCGACATGCCGTGAGCATGTCGCGCGGGTCGGTCCCGACCACGGTCAGGTTGTGCGAGTCGTGCGAGACCGAGCTGGCGAGCGCGCCGGCGCGTGGTCCGAACCCGCGGATCACCGCACACGCGACGCCGCCGTGGCCGCCGTGGCGCTCCACGACCGCGAGGAGCGCCACCCCGTCACCGCCGGCGGCGGGCAGGACGATCTCGCCGCCGGCAACCCGGACCGGCATCGCCCCGTACGTGGTGCGCACGGGTGCGCTCCGGCCGTTGAAGTCGATCACCCGGATCGTGACATCCCCGTCGGCGATCTCCGGGACGCGGATCTGAAAAGATTCCGCCGTCAAGTGCTCCGGCAGGCGGACGGTGTTCTCGCGCTCCAGCGCGGCCCCGGGGCGGGCCGGCCCATCGACTCCGGCCACGCACCGGCCATCTACGGCCACCAGGCGACCCGCGCGATAGACCTCGTGCACGTCAAACCGGCCGAGATCGCTGACCAGCACCAGGTCGGCGATCCGCCCGGGGCTCAGCGCGCCGAGGTCCCGGCGACGGAGGCGGTTCGCGGCGTTGAGCGTGGCGAAGCGCACGACGTCAACCGGATCCAGCCCCTCCTCGACAAGCCGCCGCGCGACGTGGTCGATGTGCCCGTGCCGGAGGAGGTCCTCCGGCACGACGTCGTCCGTGCAGAGGGTCACGTTGGGCAGGTAGCCGCGGCCACGCAGCGCTGCGGCCATCGCCGCGGCGTTCGGCGACAGCGAGCTTTCCCGTACCTCGAGGTACATGCCGGCCCGGAGCTTCGCCAGGGCGTCCACCACCTCCCGGTTCTCGTGGTCGGAGTCGATCCCCGCGGCCGCGTACGCCGAGAGCATGCGGCCCCGCACGCGTGGCGCGTGCCCCTGCACCAGGCCGCCCGCCGCCTCCGCGGCGTCGATGAGGTCGAGCATCCGCCGGTCGCCACGGATCACCGCCGGATAGTCCATCACCTCCGCCAGGCCGACGACCCGCGGCCACCGCAGCATCTCCTCGATCTCCGCGCGACCGAAGCTCGCGCCCGCGGTCTCCACGCTCGGCGCGGACGGCACGCACGATGGGGCCATCACGAGGACCCGCAGCGCCAGGTCGGCCGAGTCGTCGAGCATATAGCGCACGCCGCGCAGCCCCACGACGTTCGCCAGTTCGTGCGGGTCGACGAGCACGGTGGTGGTGCCGTGGGGCAGCACGGCCTCCGCGTAGTGCCGCGCGGTGACCATGCTGCTCTCAATGTGTACGTGGGTGTCGATCAGCCCCGGGATCGCCCAGCATCCCCGGCGATCGCGTTCCTCCCGGCCCCGAAGCGGCGGATCGCCGGGTCCGGCGACGTGCGCGATGCGGCCCTGGTAGATGCCGAGGTCGACCCGGCAGCGTCTCGCCCGTAAACACGTTCACGATGGATAGGCCGCGCAGGACGAGGTCGAGCTCCCGGCGCCCTGCGGCCGCGGCGACGAGGGCCGCGCGATCGTACCCCGGCGTGTCGTCCCACGCCGTCATCGCGCATCCCGGCGGATGCTGCGCCGGCCGGGCTTCACGGTCTCGCCTGCCCCGGCGCGTAGCGCAGCAACACCGGCGTCTCGACCCACGAGATGAGCCCGTAGAGCACGACCGAAACGGTCGTCACCAGCATCCCGGCCGCCCACAGGATCGTGAACTGGAACTGCGCGCGCGCCGTGATCATCACGTACCCGAGCCCGCGGCCGGTCGCCAGCCACTCCGCGACGATCGCGCCGAGGATGGACCCGAGCGCGGAGATCCGCACCGCGGCAAACAGGGCGGGCATCGCGCTCGGGAGGCGCACCTTCCACACGATCATCCACGGCGCCGCCCCGTAGAGCGCGAGCAGCTCGACCGCCTGCGGGGACGCCGATCGCAGCCCCTGCATCACATTCACCAGGGTCGGAAAGAAGGTGATGATGCCCGTGATCACGGTCGTGCCGAGCACTCCCCGGCCGAACAGTAGCACGAGCAGCGGCGTCATCGCAATCACGGGCACCGACCGCAACGCGATCGCGGCCGGCATCAACGCGCGTTCCAGGCGCGGATACATCACAAACGCCACCGCGACGGCGGTGGCCACGAGCGTCCCCGCCGCAAACCCCGTAGCCGCGTCCGCGACCGTCGCGCCGAGCCCATGGACCAGGAGCGCCCGGGCTTCGGGCGCCTGCGGCCCGGAGACGAGATCGCGCACCACCGCCGCAGGGTCCTTGGCGAAGAACGGGCTGAGGTGAAACATCACGATGAACCCTTGCCACAGCGCCAGGATCACCCCAATCGACGCGGCCACGAGCGCGGCCCGGCGCAGCAACCACACGCCCCCGCCGGCGCCGGTGAGCCTCGTGATCGAAGGCGCGACGTCGAGCGGCGGCGCCCACGTGACGAACAGGCGCGCGGCCGCGCCGGCGAGGGCGAACCCGGCGCCCGCGAGGATGCTCGAGGCGATCGCGAGGCCCCACACCCGCGGCGTGTCCAGCGTCGCCATGGCGTTGACCATGGCGATCCCCAGGCCGCGGTCGCCGCCTAAAAACTCCCCGAGCACGGCGCCGAGCACCGCGCCGGGGGCGGCGACGCGCAGGCCGGCGAGCAGCCAGGGCACGCTGGCCGGCAGGCGGATCTTGACGAGCGCGTGCCGGCCGCCGCCGCCGAGCGTGTGGAGCAATTCAAGCGGCGCGCTCCCGGCCGAGCGGAGACCGAGCAGCGTCGCGATCAGCGTCGGAAAGAACACCGCCAGGGCGGCCAGCGCCACCTTCGGCTCATCACCGGGCAGGACAACCGCGATGATCGGCGCGATGGCGAGGAGCGGCGTGGCGTAGATCACGATTGCGACCTGCATGACGAGCGCCTCGACCCGCGGCGCCTGCACGATGACGAGCGCCAGCGCGATGGCGACGAGGTTCCCCCAGAGAAACCCCCGGCCCGCTTCCCCCAGCGTCGCGGCGACATTTGTCGGATACAGGGGCAGATCGTGCCATGCGCGCGCCACGATCGCCCACGGGCTCGAGAGCGTGTACTGCGCCCACGGCAGCACGGTTCCCGCGATCTGCCAGAGCGCGACCAGCAACACCGGACCCACGATCGCGTCGCCCCACCGGGGCCACACGGGTCCCAGCCTGTCTCCCCAGCGGCGCGCTGCGCGAACGGCCGCGTCGGGGCGCTCAGCGGCCGGCGGCATCCCCGGCCTCGGCGCCCGCAAACAACAACTCGCTGAGCCGGTCGCACAACGCGTGAAACGGGGCGGTGCGCACGAGGGCCGGCCCGCGCGGACGGGGCAGGTCGATGGGCACTTCCGCGCGGATCGTCCCCGGATGGGCCGTCATCACCACGACCCGGTCCGCCAAAAAGACCGCCTCCGCGATCGAGTGCGTCACGAGCAACGTGGTCGGCTCCTGCTCGTGCCAGATGCGGAGAAGCTCGAGGTTCATTCGCTGGCGCGTCATCTCGTCCAGCGCGCCAAACGGCTCGTCCAGCAGCAACACGCGTGGACGTGTCACGAGTGCGCGGGCGATCGCGACCCGCTGTTTCATCCCGCCGGACAGCTGACCGGGATGCGCGCCCTCGAAGCCCCGGAGGCCGACCAGGGCGATTAGGTCCCACACGTCGTGCTGGGAGACGCGGATGCCGGTGACCTCCAGCGGCAGGGTCACGTTGCCGTGGACGGTCCGCCACGGCAGCAACGCGGGATCCTGAAACGCGATCGCAAGCCGGTGTTGCGCGCGGGCGACCGACGGGGGCGCGCCCTCCACGAGCGCCCGTCCCGCCGTGGGGACCTCGAGATCGGCGAGGATGCGCAGCGCGGTGGACTTGCCGCACCCCGAGGGACCGAGCAGCGCCACGAACGCGCCGGCGGGAACGTGCAGATCCATGCCGGCGATCGCGTGGATCTCGCGCCGCCCCAGCCGGTACGTCTTCCACACGCCGTCGAGGACCAACCCGCCGCGCCGGTCCCGCACGGCCGGCGGGCTCGCGTCCGGCGCGGTCACACCCCGTCGCAGGACGAAGCCGGGTGAGGCGCGGCCGGCACGATCACACCCGGTTCCGCCCGTGGTAAATCTCTTGCAAGACGTCGTTCGTGAACAGCTCGGGACCCACGCCGATGCCGGTTTGCTTGAACAGGGAGACGTTGGCCGCGATCTCGCCGTCGCCCATCCAGAGCAGCCCATGTTGCTTCGTGACCGGCGTCTGCATGAGCCGCTCGATCGTAACCTTGTTGCCCAGGTACTGCGACATGTAACTCAGCCCCAGGGCCTTGCCGTACTTCTCCACGGAGAGCTTCGCGCCCAGGGACGGGTTGGCGACGTTCGCCTCCCACCCGCGGACCTCCGCGCGCATGAACCGCACAACCTCATCGCGCCGGGCCTTCAGCGTGTCCTCGAGCACGTAGTAGCATCCCGAGTAGGATGAGTAGCCGTAGTCCGCCAGCAGGAAAAACTCCACGGGGACCCCCTGCACCTGCAGCTCCACGGGTTGTTCCGTCGCGAACGATAGAAACGCATCGACCTGACCGGTGACGAGGGGCGCGGGGTCGAACTGCACCGGCACGCGCGTGATCCTGGACGCGTCGAGGTGGTTGAGCGCGAGCCATGTCGTCCACGGAATGCTGTCGGCCGCCGCTACCCCCACCCGCTTACCCAGCAGGTCCTGCGGGGTCCGGATCGGGCTCTTCTTCAAGGAGAGCACGGCGAGCGGGCTCTTTTGATACAGCACGCCGATCACCTTGAGCGGCGCGCCCTGCTGCCGGGCCTTGGCCAGGATCTGCGCGCCCGTGCCGCAGCCAAACATCGCCCTGCCGGAGACGATCGCCGTGACCACGTCGATGCCGGGGCCGCCGGACAGCATGTCGACGTCCAGCCCCTCGGCCTTGTAGTAGCCGCGGTCGTCGGCGATGAAGCTGCCGGCGAACTCCACGGTCTTGACCCAGCCGAACTGCACGGCCGCTCGGATCGGGGCCTGGGCCCGCGCGCACGACCGCCCGTCCGGCCACCAGGCGGCGACGACGGCCGCCGCCGTGCCGGCCGCCGTTTGCAGCCCTCGACGCAACAACGTCCGCCGGTCCATCGCAGTTCCATGCGCGCCGCGGTCGGTCATACTGGGCACCCCTGAGTGATCATCTGATGGACACCGCCCGATACTACGGTACGGCGCAGGGTACATGTTCCCTCTCCGGCCGACAACCGCCGTCCCTGACCCCGTTTGGGAGCGGCGGCCCGGTGGAGAAAATTCAGGTAAGGAACATGGAAGGAGGTGCGTTCAATGTCCAGCTGGGCGACGTGGTTCTTGCTGGCTACTACGACGAGCCGCAACCCGGCTACAGTCATTTCTATTACGACGGCCGCTAAGCCGGCCTAGCGCGGACGATCGCGTCACGGGGAGCCGGCCGGTGGGCCGGCTCCTCCGCGTAGGTCATTCCCATTGACACCCGTATCCGCGGCTGCTACATGTGTGCTATATGTGTGCGCCGGCCGGGGTGCGGTGAGATCATGCCCCTCATCACGGGCGTGATGGAAGACTATCTCAAGGCCATTTACAAGCTTCAACGGGGACACGGCTCCGTGGCCACCCTGGAGTTGTCGAAGGAGCTCGGCGTAGCGGCAGCCACAACCACCGCCATGGTGCAGCGGCTGGCGAAGCTCAAGCTGGTGTCCTATCATCGCTATCGCGGCCTGACCTTGACGCCGGCCGGCGAACGGATCGCGCTCGAGACGATCCGGCATCACCGGCTCATCGAACTCTACCTGGCGCAGCACTTGGGGGTCGACCTCGACAAGGTGCACGGCGAAGCCGAGAAGATGGAGCACGTCCTCTCACACGACGTCGAGGCCCGCATCGCCGCCGCCCTTGGGAATCCCACGACGGACCCGCACGGGGACCCGATCCCCTCGACGACGGGGGCGATGCGCGATATCCGCTATCCTGCCCTGACGGCGTTCGGAGCCGGCGCGACGGGCGTGGTAGCACGTGTGAGCGACCGCGACCCGGCCACCTTGCGCCGCCTCGCCGGCCTGGGCATCCTCCCGGGAGTCAGGGTCAAGATCCTGGCACAGCGTCCGAGCGGATGCCGCGTCGAGATCGACGGGCACCGGGTGACGGTGCCGCGGGCGCTCTGCGGCGACGTGTACATTCAATAGCCCAGGCCAGGACCCGGACGATGAAAAATCGGATGAGCGTGGGTACACTCGTGATATACTCCTTCGTGTGCCACAGGGATCTTACGCGCCCAACCTCGTCGATATCGCCGCACAAGCTGGGGGGGTAGATGCACGCCCGCGCCCGTAGCATCACAACGACGATCCGCAGGATCGCCCTGGGAGCCTGTGCGCTCGCGCTGGCCCTCGCGCTGAGCGTCGCCTCGCCGCCGTCCGGACCACAAGCTCGCCGTACGCCACAATCCACGAACCACGTCGTCGTGGTCGTGCCGCGCGGTGACGCACGGTTTCTGATCGTCGGCCTGACCCAAGACCGTCAACGGACCGATACGGTCGAGGTCGTCCAGTGGGACGACACGCACCATCGGGTGAGGATCCTCGGCATCCCGCGGGACATCCCCATCGCCCTGCCCGGCGATCCCGTCACCAAGCTCGATCATGCGTACGCCACCGGCGGGATCGGGCGGGCGCGCGCGGCGGTCGTGCGGCTCCTCAATGTGCCGATCGCGCATTATGTCGTGTTCAGCCTGCCGGCCATGCGTGAGATCGTGGATTTGATCGGCGGCGTCCCCATCGACGTGGAAAAGCGAATGGTATACACGGACCACGAGCAGGGTCTCTACATCAATTTGTATCCGGGCCCGCAGGTGCTGGACGGCGCCCATGCCGAGCAATATCTGCGATTTCGGCACGACCCCGAGGGGGACATCGGGCGCATCCGGCGGCAGCAGCATTTTGTCCGCGCCGCACTGGCTCAGGTGCACAAGCCCGGCGTGGTCGTGCGCATCCCGCAGATCGTGGAAACGGCGCACGGCGATGTCCAGACCGATCTCACCTCGTCCGAGATCCTCGGATGGATGCAGCGCGTCGAGCCGCTCACGCCGGAGGAGGTGACGGCCGCGTCGATCGAGGGCCGTCCGGCCGTCCTGTACGACAACCTCGCCCGGATGCGCCTGGACTTCTGGGTGCCCGACCCGCGCGATCTGCGCGCAAAGACCCGGTGGCTGATCAGCGGCGTGCCGCCGACAGCCGACAGCGGGTCCGCGGCGCACACGCCGCTGCCCCCAAAGCAGCCGGCCCGCGGCGCGAGCGGCAAGAAGACCACCCCGGGGTCCCGGACCGACCCGTAGGGCGCGCCTCGGTACCCGGCGCCGGCGCGGTCGTGTCGCCGGCGCACGCTTTGCGGCGCCGCCCTCGTCGAGCAACGGCAGCCCGAAGCGGCGGTCCGGCGCGCGTTAGATCCCGAACCGCCGATCCCGCTGCTGGTAGCTCCGGAGCGCCCGAAGGAAATCGACCTTGCGGAACGCCGGCCACGGCACGTCGCAGAAATAATACTCGCTGTACACGCTCTGCCACAGCAGGAACCCGCTGAGCCGGATCTCACCGCTCGTCCGGATGATGAGATCGGGATCGTGGCTGCCGTTGGCATAGACGCGGCTCCCGATCTCCTCCGGTGTGATGTACGCCTCGAGTTCGTCGGCCGTCATCCCGGCACGGTAGCGCGCCCGCACGAGCGCCCGGACGGCGTCCGCGATCTCCTGACGCCCGCTGTAACCGACCGCGATGTTGAGCCAGCATCGGGCATGGTCGGCCGTAGCACGCTCTGCTTCCGCGATGGCCTGCCGGAGCGATTCGGGGAGCACGTCCAGGCGGCCGACGGCGCGCAGCTGTCGCTGCCGTCCCGCCGTCGCGGGGTGCCGCGCCAGATCCTGAATCTTTTCCTCGATGACCGCGAGCAGCGCCTGCACCTCGTCCTCGGGACGCTCCAGATTGTCGATGGACAGGACCCAGATCGTGACTTCGGGGATGCCGAGCTCATCGCACCACTTCAGCACATCGTTGACCTTGTCCGCGCCCAGCCGGTACGCATCCGCGCCGCTCAAACCCGCTGCCTGCCCGTAGCGGCGGTTGCCGTCGAGGATGAGCCCGATGTGCCGGGGAAGCCGAGCCTCACGGAGCGATTTGAGCAGGCGACGTTCGTAGAGGCGGTACAGAACGCCGAGGAGCGGCTGGTTCAGCGTGGATCCCCCCGCTTGGAGCCATCGTGCCGACGTGCATCGATCTTACACCGGTCTTGCGCCCGAATCCTCTTACCTAGCGCTCGCGTCTTCGCGCACCCGTCGGCGAGGTCGCGCCCCTCGGTGAGGCCGCGCCCCTCGGTGAGGCCGCGCCCGTCGGCGAGGCCGCGTCCGCCGGTGGGATCGCGTCCGCCGGTGGGGTCGCGTCCGCCACCCCGTCGTGAAGGAGCAACGGATCCTCGTCCAGCATGCCCAGGAACGCGCCGACCACCTCCGGGTCGAAATGGATACCGGCACGCTCCTTGATATACTGCCGCGCCCGCTCGGCACTCCAGGCAGCCCGGTAGGGACGTCGCGATGTGAGAGCGTCCCACACGTCCACAACGGCAAAGATGCGGGCCGCCAGCGGGATATCCGTGCCTCTGAGCCTGCGCGGGTACCCCGTGCCGTCCCATCGCTCGTGGTGGCCATACGGGATATCCAGGGCGCCGCGCAGGTACTCGATCGGCGCGAGCAACTCATACGCATGCACAGGGTGCATCTCGATCATCCGCCGCTCTTCGGTTGAGAGGGGGCCGGGCTTGAGCAAGATGCTGTCGGGGACGGCCATCTTGCCGATATCGTGCAACAGAGCGCCGCGGCGGAGATTCACCAGGCCGGCGTCCCCGATGCGCAGCCTGGCGGCCAGCCGCACCGCCAGGTCTGCGACGCGCTGCGTATGTCCCTCGGTCTCCTTGTCCCGCAACTCGAGCGCGTGGGCCCACCCCGCCAGGGTCGTATCGTAGGCGCGTACGAGATCATCGTTGGACCGCTGCAGTGCTTGCACCTGGCGGGCATCGCTGATCGCGATCGCAGTCTGGCCGGCCAACGTGTCGAGGAACTCCAGCCACTCCTCCCCCGGCTCGGCCACGCGCCGGAAGAACACCTGGAGCACTCCTAAGATCTGCCCCTTGGCAACGAGTGGGGTGGCATACGTCGTCCTGAAACCTTCGCTGCGCCCCTGCGGTTGCCGCAGCATGACCAACGGGTCCGGGACCGCGGCGAGGTCGGCGATGCCCATACGCTGCCGCTCCTGGGCGACGCGGCCGGCGAGGCCGTCACCGAGCGCGATGCGAAGACTGCGCAGGACGATCGTGCGAAATCCGTGCGCCGTGGCATACTCCAGCGCCTGGAGATGGGGATTGAGGAGCAAGACGCACGCCGCGTCCACCTCTAGCTCGGCCATCGCCTTCGTCAGCACAACGTCGAGGCTCACGCTCAGGTCGAGGCTCCCGGTAATGGCCCGGTCGATCTCGCGCAGCGCCTGAAGTTGGGACGAGCGGCGAAGGACCTCCTCGTACAGACGGGCATTCTCCAACGCGGCAGCCTCTTGCCGGGCCGCCGCCTGCCTCCGTTCCGTGATATCGACGATCGCGCCTTCGTACGCGACGACGCGGCCGGCGGAATCGCGCACGGCGCGCGCATTGGTCTGGACCCAAATACGCGCGCCATCGTAGCATTTCAGCTCGCACTCGAACCCGGTAACCACACCATCGCGCTCGAGCTGCGCCCGCCATTGCTGGCGGACGGCGGGGTCCACATAGAGGCTCGCGGCGGTGGCCGCCCCCAGTGCCTGGCGGTTGGGATACCCCAGCATACGAAGGAACGCGGAGTTGACGTCGAGCAGGTCGCCCTCGGGCGACGCCCGGTACAGCCCGGCCGGCACCTCCTCGAATAAGCTCCGATACCGATCGTACAGCTTGGCGTTCTCGGTTGCGAGCCGCGCGGTCTTGAGCGCGCGGCCGGTCACGATGAGCAGCAGCGATCCCAGCAGCCCCGTGAAGAACAACGACAAGGTCAACAGCGCCCACGGCTGCCAGAACCGCCCCGCGCCCCCGAGACCGGGCGGACGGGTCACGACCAGGGTCCAGTGGCGGCCCCCAACCGGCAGGCTCGTCCGCCACTCGGACGCACGCGCGTCCCCCGGCGTGTCCCGACGAGCCGACGCGGACGAGCTCCACAGCAGACGCTCCGCCGGCGGGCTGCTGTCATCCTCGATTCGCACCTGCAGCCCGTTGAGTCGCTCCGCCGGAAACGTCGCGCCTGCGAAGTCCTTCATCCGCAGCACCAGCAGGCCGAAGCCGAGCAGGTGGTCGCGGCGCGCCGAGTGCGTGGAAACCGGAGCGCTGCGATGGTACACGGGGGCGAAGAGGAGAACCCCGAACGATTGGCCGGTCTCCTGGACGAGCGTGACGCGACCGGAGGCCACGATGTCACCGGAATCTCGGGCCTCGATCAGGGCGGCACGGCGCACCGGGTCGGAGGCTAAATCGAAGCCCAACGCCGCTTCGCTGCCTCGATACGGAACCACGAAATACACGGGAAAGTACTCGCTGCGCGTCCCAGCAATGACCACGCGACCTCCCGCCGCTACATCGTGGATCGCAAACATCCAGTACCCGTCATCGTGCGCCGCGCGCTCGTACGCATCCCGGTTGGCAGCCGCCACCCGGGGGATCCACTCGAGGGCTTTGATCCCGGGATGCTGCGCCAACTCCCTGCCCGCAAATTCGTCGAACGCCTGGCGGTCCACCTGGGCGCTTACGAAGAGACTGCCGATTGAGTAGAGAGCTTCGAGGTAGCGGTCGAGCGAGCCGCGGAGGACCGCGCCCAGATTGTCCGCGTGTTCCTCAAAGTCAGATCTCGCGGCGGCCTGATCCCAGGCGCTCATCTTGATGAACATCGCGATAGAGAGCACAAACGCCACCAGGAGCGGAATCCCCACGGGGACCAGCCGGGCGCGCCAGGCCTCCCTCGGCGGGGCCAGGCACATCAGCGCCAGCGGCGTCACGACGAGGACGCCCATCGCGTCCCCCGCCCACCATGTCAGCCAATTAAATGGGTAAGCCGGCCACGGAACAACTCCCTGAAACGCCAGCGCCGTCACGCTCCACGTGGCATTCAGTACGCTGGCGGCGGGGCCGCCGAGCACCAGGAACAGCGCGACATCCCGGGCCTCGTCCAGGGCGGTCGGGAAGCCGACCAGCCGTCGGACCAATGCCGCCCCGAGGCACGCCTCCAGCGTGGCCCCAGCCGCGATCCACCCGGCCAGCGCTCCGGATCGCAGGAGCGCGTCGGCATGGATTGGACCGCCAACGCCGGTGAGGTTCACCAGAAAGGAGCCGAGGAACACCCCCGGCCAGACGCGATATCCGAGTAGCAGCAGGCCGGCCAGCGCGAGCCCGGCTGGAGGCCAGACTGGGGTCGCATAGCCGGGCGGAACAGCCAGCAGGAGCCCGAGCCGCCCGGTGATGTAGTAGGCCGCCGCGAGCCCAAGCATTCTCGCGATGTTCGCGATCATCGTCCGCCGGCTCTTGGAACGGGTCCCGCCCTCCACCGAACTCTGGTGAAGTAGAACTTACCCTCATCCGGGGTGCGGTAGACCGCCGCCGGGCGGGGACCAGGTCGCCCGCGTCCGACCGGACCTTCCTCCTGTCCGTTGCAAAATCGACGTGCGCCGGCGCCTTGTCGTACCTCGACACTGCCGTATATCGGCCCTCGGTGTGCCGGGCCCGTGCGCCTACCACGGCCTCGCGCTCGGGGCCATGGGAAGCGGCCGCGCCCGCCCCAGGCGGAACGTCGTCCTGCGGCGAATAGCGCGCTGCTCATCCCATCGGCGGGTGCCCGGGACAGTGCGACCCCCTCGACATGTCTATGTCCAGATCATGCTCGTGTTGACGGCGTTGGCCGCGGCGCCGACGGCAGCCTGGGATCAGCCCGCGGGCGAAAACCCCGCCGTGTTCTTCGTTGCAGCGGTTGACCGCGACAGTACCCGCCCGCTCCAAACCGGCACGGGATTCTTTATCAATGCCGACGGGACGGCCCTCACGGCGAGTCACGTCGCGTCGGTCGTCACCCGCGACCGGGCCAAGCGGCTCATTGCTGTGGTAAATCGCGAAGCCTACGCAGCCGACATCGTGTGTGCCTCGCGGCTGCCCTATGACCCCACCTCGTCCGTCCCGGGCCTCTACAGTTTTCACGCGTGGAGCCGTGACGTGGCGGAGATCAAGCTTCGCCCGGCAAACGATCTCTTGCTCCCGGGTGGAGCGCTGTCATGGCAGGCGCCCGATGGCCGGCAATTTTGGGCACCGGCGCATACGGCAGCGCTACCGGCCTTCTCGGCCCTGCCCCCAGGCAAGGGGATGAGACCCGGCGACGCCGTCACGGTCATCGGGTACCGCGCGGCGAATTCGGCCGGAGCGCAGGATCGCGTCGCGGGCACGGTCCTCGAGGTCGACCGGGCGCGGGATGGCACGCGGGTGGGGGTGCTCGCGTTCCCCGAACGGTCGGCGCCAGGCGCGGGGTTCAGCGGCGCGCCGGCGGTCAACGGTGCGGGACAGGCCGTTGGCATGTTGGCGTGGACCGATGCGAACAAGCCTGACCGCGGCTACGCTGAGACGAGCGATGCCTTCACGCAGCCGTGCGGAAAGTCGTAGATGGATTCGTTCCCGTGAAGCTCACCGACGGATCGAACAACCAAGAGCGCGAACCCAACGTGCTCTACGAATGGAGCGCGCCGGGGTCTTGATGCGTGCTGCACCGCACACGTAGTGCTCGCTACGAACCCGCTTGCTCAAGGTGACTCTCCCCCTGTTCATGGCCCCAGGGTGACAGAATCACTGAGCAGTTAGCGGAGGACAAAATCATTGAGCAATTACAAAGTTGATTCGCGCGCTTGACAATGCCCGGACCGTTCTGTACATTGCCGCACAGAATGAATCACCGAGCGTTCCTCGCGCACTGCATGTGTACCCGGCGGAGGCAGCCTGCCTGCGTCCGGGTCGTCCTCGCGTAGCAGACTTCCTCCGCCGTCTTCGCCGTTCCGGCTAGACATACAGTGCCAGGCGATTTGTCGCCTGCGCACGGGAGGATCCCATGGATTTGCCGCGACCCGACGCGGAGCGTGCCTCCGCGAGCTTCCGTCCATCCTGCGTCATTCGACCGTCGCTCCGCCGCCCGGGCCTCGACCGGCACGAGCGCGCTGGGCTCGCAGGAAGCGATCGCCGGTGAGCCGTTACTATCCCGTCGCGCTTGACCTCGCCGGACGGCGCTGTGTCGTGGTGGGCGGTGGACCGGTCGCCCATCAAAAAGCTCTTGGATTGTTGGAGGCGAGGGCACGCGTCGTGGTGATCGCCGACTCGGTCACGCCCCCGCTGCATGCCCTCGCTTCGGAGGGACGCGTCGAGATCATCAGGCGCGCGTACCGGCGCGGTGATCTCAAAGGAGCGTTCCTGGCGATCGCCGCGGGCGACCGTGGGACGCACTCAGCCGTGTGGGATGAAGCCACCGACGAACGTGTCCTCGTCAACGCCGTGGACGACGCCCCGCACTGTCATTTCATCGCGCCGGCCATCCATCGCCAGGGCGAACTCGCCATCGCCGTCTCTACCGCCGGCAAGAGCCCCGCGCTCGCCGTCCGCCTGCGAAACCGCATCGCCAAGCTCGTCGGCCCGGAGTACGGGGTTCTCCTCGAGATCCTGGGCGAGCTGCGGCCCGCGGTCACGGCACGCGAGCCTGATCCCGCTCGCCGCGCAGCCTTGTGGTACCGCCTCGTTGATTCGGATGCGCTCGACCATGTGCGACGCGGCGACGCGGCGGGAGCGCGAGAGCGGCTCGCATCGTTGGTCCGCGCGGGAGCGGACCGGTAATGCCGGTCACGGGCAGCGTCACGGGTGCCGGCACCGTGTCATCTCCAACGTTACCGTGCAAAGCGCGGTCTCCGGAGCAGGATCCATGACCGGCGCGGTGCGGCCCGGCACGGTCTATCTTGTCGGCGCCGGCCCCGGCGATCCCAAATTGATCACCGTGCGCGGGCTCGAGGTCCTCCGCGCCTCGGACGTGGTCGTCTACGATCGGCTCGCCCACCCGACACTCGTCCGGGAAGCCCCGCACGCGGCGGAGCTCATTTACGCGGGCAAGCGACCGGGGCACCACACGCTACGCCAGGATCAAATCAATGCCTTGTTGATCGACCGCGCCCGCGCGGGGTCGACCGTCGTACGGCTCAAGGGAGGGGATCCCTTCGTGTTTGGCCGCGGCGGCGAAGAGTGCGAAGCGCTGCGCTCCGCCGGCGTTCGCTTTGAGGTGGTCCCGGGCGTGACCGCGGCGATCGCGGTGCCGGCGTACGCGGGCATCCCCGTCACCCACCGGCGGCACGGCTCCGCCTTCGCGGTCGTCACGGGCCAGGTGGGCGGCAACCGGCCGGCTCTCGATTGGAGCGCGCTGGCGCGAATGCCCGTGCTGGTGGTGCTCATGGGCCTGCGGACGCTTCCCGAGACGTGCCGGTGCTTGATCGCTCACGGGCGCGACGTCCGCACACCGGCGGCGGTTGTGAGCGTCGGGACGACCCCGCGGCAGATCACCATCACCGGCACGCTCGGGACGATTGCGCAGCGTGTGGGCGCAGCGGCGCTGCCGGCGCCCACCGTGCTCATCGTCGGGGACGTGGCGCGCCTGGGGCAGACGTTGCGTTGGTTCGCGCCCGAACGCCGCATTCCCGGGGATTCCCCGAGCCCGAGCGCGATCCCGATCCCGCCCGCGCCGCGATCGCACGCACTGCTCGATGCCCGATCAGTCGTGCCCGCCCGTACGAGGCTTCCGGTGCCGGCCCCGGCCGCATGCCGCGGGCGATGGTCTGAAGAAGTATGAGGAGGAGCGACACCCTGGGAGACTCCGCGCTGCGCCGGCCTGGTCAGGCACCTGGCGTGCTCCTCGGGCCGGGGGTTCCGCTCACGGCTGGGCACGCCGGACAACTCGAGGCACTCCTTGAAACGCTGTCCCGCGAGGAAGCGCTGTGGATCAGCGGTTACCTGGCGGGGGTTGCGCTGCAGGGACGCGCCGACGTCCCGGCGGCACCGTCCACCGCGCCACTTGCCGCTGAGCCGATCACGATCCTCTACGGGTCGGAGACCGGTCATGCCGCAGCGGTAGCGAAGCGCTTGGGCGAATTCGCCACCGCTTGCGGTCTCTCGGCGCGCGCCGTCGATATGGCCATGTTTCGATCCCAGGAGCTGAAGAGCGTCACCCGCCTCGTCGTGGTGACGGCCACCCACGGCGACGGCGCGCCTCCCGACCCCGCGGCCGGCTTCTACGAATTCCTCCACAGCCGAAAGGCGCCACGGCTCGAGGGCACGACGTTTGCCGTGCTGGGTCTCGGCGACTCCAGCTACGAACACTTCTGCCAGACGGCCAAGGACTTCGATCGCCGGTTGGAAGAGCTCGGAGCCCGCCGGTTGCTCGATCGCGTCGACTGCGACACCGACTACGAGGACCCGGCCGAGGCCTGGATGGAGGCAGTGCTCGGCCGCCTCACGTCGAACGGCAGTGCGCCGGCGGACGGGGCCGGCAACGGGTCGGGCGCACGGGCCGTTGTTCGAACGCTAGTCCCCGATGCCCCGGCGACGGAACCCGCCGCTCCGTCGTACGACCGCCGGAGGCCGTTCCCGGCCGAGATGGTCGACAGCCTCGTGTTGAACGGTCGCGGCTCGGATAAGGAGACGCGACACCTCGAACTCTCGCTCCGCAGCTCCGGGTTGATCTATGAGCCCGGGGACTCGCTCGGCGTTGTGGCCGAAAACGACCCCGCGCTCGTCAACGAGTTGATCGAGACGCTCGCCCTGAACCCGGACGAAGCGGTCGCGGGTGCCGCGGGCGAGACCACGCTGGCGCGGGCGCTGACGACGGACTATGAAATCACCACGCTGACGCCGCGCTTCGTCGCGCGCTACGGCGATGCTGCCCAGGCGGAAGCGCTTCGCGCGTTGAGCCGGCCGGACGAGCAGAGCCGTCTCAGAGCGTACCTGGCCGGGCGGCGGATCATCGATGTCGTCGCCGCGTTCCCCGTGAAAGGACTCCAGGGCGCGGCGTTCGTCGGCATGCTCCGGAAGCTCGAACCCCGGCTCTACTCAGTCGCCTCGAGCTTGACGGTGTATCCAGACGAGGCGCACCTCACGGTCGACGTCGTGCGCTACCAGACGCACGCGCGGCTACACAAAGGAGTGGCATCCGCGTATCTCGCGGAGCGGCGCGCCGTGGGTGAGAGCGTCCCCGTATACGTCGAGCGGAGCGAGCACTTTCGGCTGCCCCGAGACCCCGCGGCGCCCATCATCATGATCGGCGCGGGCACCGGCGTGGCCCCGTTCCGCGCGTTCGTCCAGGAACGGCAGGCCATCGGGGCAACCGGGCGCAGCTGGCTGCTGTTCGGGGATCGCCGCTTCCGCACCGACTTCCTCTACCAGCTCGAGTGGCAGCGCGCGCTCCGCGAGGGCGCACTCAGCCGCATGGACGTGGCGTTCTCGCGGGACCAGCCGGAGAAGATGTACGTGCAGCACCGCCTGCTGGAGGCGGCGCGCGACGTCTACGCGTGGCTCCAGGACGGCGCCCACCTCTACGTGTGCGGGAGCGCGGACCGCTTGGCTCCGTCCGTCCACGAGGCGCTGATCGCGATCGTGGAGCGGCAGGGACATGTGGAGCATGCGTGCGCGGAGGAGTACGTCAAGGGCCTGCAGCGGGAACGACGCTATCAACGCGACGTCTACTGAACGGAGAGCGACGATGACGACGGCGCATCGTGGCACGGACCGGAGCCGGGACCTCAGCCAACCCTTGGAACGGTTGCACCCCAACGAGACGATCAAAGCCGAGAGCCGCTACCTCCGCGGCTCCATCGCGGAGGGCCTGGTCGACCCGCTGACCGGTGCGATTCCCGGGGATGAGGCGCCGCAGATTCTCAAATTCCATGGGGTCTACCAGCAGGACGACCGCGATCTTCGCGCCGAGCGGCGCCGGCAGAAATTGGAGCCCGCGTACCAGTTCATGGTGCGCGTGCGCCTGCCCGGCGGCACGTGCCGGCCCGACCAGTGGCTCAAGCTGGACGCGCTGGCGCGCGAACACGCCGACCGCACCCTCCGGCTCACGACGCGGCAGACGTTTCAATTCCACGGCGTGCTGAAGCGGAACCTGAAAGAAACGATCCAGCGGATCAACGCGACGCTCCTGGACACGATCGGCGCCTGCGGCGACGACAATCGCGGCGTGATGTGCTCGCCGAACCCCGACCAGTCGGCAGTCCACGCACAGGTGTATCCGCTGGCGAAGCAGCTCAGCGACGCGCTGCTCCCGCGAACACGCGCCTACCACGAAATCTGGTTGGACGAAACGCCGGTCGCAGGCGGCGACCGTGAAGAGGAGCCCATCTACGGCCGCACGTACCTGCCCCGGAAGTTCAAGCTGGCCCTGGTCGTGCCGCCGATCAACGACGTCGACATCTACACGCAAGACCTTGGGTTCATCGCGATCGCCGACGGCGAGCGGCTGGCGGGCTTCAACGTCAGCGTCGGCGGCGGCATGGGGCGCACCGACAACGAACCCGCCACCTACCCGCGGCTTGCGGATGTGATCGGATTTTGCGCCCCGGAGGGGGTTGTCGCGGTTGCCGAACAGGTCGTCGGCATCCAGCGTGACTACGGCGATCGCGTCGACAGGAAGCACGCGCGCCTGAAGTACACGATCGACGACCGCGGGCTGGAGTGGTTCTGCGACGAGCTGCATCGACGCCTTGGCTGGCGTCTCGCGGACGCGAGGCCATTCCGGTTCGACACCAACAGCGACCGCTACGGCTGGTCCAAGGCGCTGAACGGCCACTGGCACTACACGGTCTTCGTGGAAAACGGGCGGGTCCGAGACGCCGAGGGCCTGCAATTGATGACGGCCCTCCGCGAGATCGCGGGCATCCACACGGGCGAGTTCCGCCTCACGCCGAACCAGAACGTGATCGTGGCCAACGTCCCGAGCGAGCACCGCAGCCAGATCGAGCGCATCCTTGAGGGGCATGGGGCCATGAATCCTGCGCGGCAGAGCGTCCTTCGCCGCCACGCGGTCGCGTGCGTCGCGCTGCCGACGTGCGGGCTGGCGATGGCGGAGAGCGAGCGCTACCTCCCGTCCCTCATCACCAAGCTCGAGGCCATCGCGTCATCGTGCGGGCTCGAGCGCGACCCTATTATCATTCGAATGAGCGGCTGCCCCAACGGGTGCTCGCGCCCGTACGTCGCCGAGATCGGGTTCACGGGGCGCGCGCCCGGCAGATACAACGTGTATCTCGGCGGCGGGTTTCACGGCCAGCGGCTCAACAAGCTGTTCCTGGACAACGTGGGGGAGGCGCAGATCCTGGACGCGCTCGCGCCGGTCATTCGACGCTACGCCGCCGAGCGGCTCCCGGCCGAGCGCTTTGGCGACTTCGTCATTCGTGTCGGTTACGTCAAGGAGGTGCGAGCCGGTCGCGAGTTCAACGACTAGGGCCAGCACCGTGTAACTTTCTCACGTCCCGCCCTCACTTTGGTTCCAAGCGGCAACGTCCGCGTATGGGCGCCACGGGTGTCCGCTGTGAAGAGGCGGATATTCCCTTCACGCGAGCAACGTCCTGCCTTTCGACGACGTAGCGGCGAGTGCCGCCTTGACCGCGAAAAGCGATGCAGATGAGCGTATCTTCTCAGTCTTCCGTTACAGAAACTGCATACCAACAGCGTAACACTACCAATCGGACTCATCGCCGTCGCGGCGCCCGTTCCCGACCTGACGCTTCCATGCCTTCGCACGACTAATTCTCAAGAGAAGCCCGGCAGCTCCCCGGGGGCCGCGCCCAGATCTCGACCGCCCTCGACACGTACAGCCACATGCTGCCCGGCCTTGAGGAGCAAGCCAGCGCGCAGCTCGCGGCCCAGATTAGCAGGGATTAGCAAGACGGGGCTTCCGGGAGTTGGGCACCTTCGCTAGGGCCTGAAAAATATGGCGGGCCCGGAGGGAATCGAACCCCCGACCAGAGGCTTAGGAGTCCCCTGCTCTATCCACTGAGCTACGGGCCCGTTGTCAGGCGTAATTCGCCGGCAGCGGCGGGGCGCCTGGCAATCGCTGTTAGTGTAGCACGGTGGGCGAAATCTCGGGCTAGGGCAGCGTCGGCCCGGTCGGCTGCGGCATGTCCTGCTCGTCGGCGTCCTCTTCCGTGTCCATCGCCTCGTCGCCGTTGGTGTAAGCGATCGGCGCCCGCCGGGGAATTGCTTCGATTCGCGCCGGTCTCTGCGCCGATCGCGCGCTCCCATGGCGCTTGACCTTGACCGCCTTTGGGCGGCCGTCTTTCCCAGGCGCGATCTCGAACGACACCCCCTCGCCTGCTTCGAGTGACCGGAGGCCGGTGCCTTCGATATCACTGTAGTGCACGAAGAAGTTGCGGTTCATGGCCTCGCACTCGATAAAGCCCCACCCATGCTCGAAGCGAGACACCACGCCCATATAGCGGCGGCCGTCGCCGACTGCGGAGTCGGCTCCGTTGGTAGATGTCACCATCTGTTCCAGATCACGTTCGCGTACGCCCAAATGGGCGCACAACGCGCGAAGCATCTGTTCGATTCGATCCAATTGCTGAGCCATCGTGATGACCTCCATGCTCGCTGTATGCTAATACGCGTCCAGGACGCCTCATGAGGGACAATCAATCAATCATTCATGTGTGGTGGGTCCACGGAGAAACCGAGGCCCGAGTAGTTGATGTGTCACGTGCTCGCCTCTATGAACACACATACCCGATCGGAAGCAATCCTACACCCTTCTCGCCGCATTTCATGTTCAGCCGGTCACACCGAAGTCCGAACGCGGATCTCCCGTGAACGACCCGCCAGGCCCAATGACGGACCAGGGATCGACCGGTCTAGTTCCCGCTGCGCGGAGTACTCGGACCCACCCAACGAATGCAAACCCTGACCGGGGCAGGCTCTCATGACTCAAACCGCGTCTTCAGCCCGACCCGCCATCCCGGGCAACAGGCCTCACCGCCTGCACAAATTATGCGCTCCGGATGCGCGCAGGTCAACGCATGCCGCCCCGGATGCAGGGGGCCTTTCCGGACGTTACATGTAGACGAGGATTATATCGTCGCCTGGGGAGGTGAAAACGTGGCAGATAAGCTCGACGTGACCATCGAATACTGCACGAGTTGAGGGTACCTCGGCCACGCCGTCCGTGTGACGGAGTCGATCCTCAAAGAAAAGCCGCAAGACGTTCGCTCGCTGCGCTTGATCCCGTCCTCAGGAGGGGTATTCGAGGTGTCCGCAAACGGGCGTCTCGTGTTTTCGAAAAAGGAGACGGGCCGGCGGCCGGAGCCCGAGGAGGTCCTCCAAGGCCTCTTCGCCAGCCGGGCCTGATAGCAGCGCATGCGCTCGGGGGGCCGGCGTGCGCCTGCCCCCCGACGGTCGCGAAAAACTTCGCGCGACTACGCTCGTCCGGCGTCTCGGTAGTTGTGTTGAAGGAGCGCGGCGGCGCGGCACTAGTACCACGCGATAGCGACATCTTGTAATGGCACCGTCACTCCCGTACCGGGGTCCACAAAGACCCGCCACCGCGGGAGCGTCCGATCTATGTCGCCAATGACGCTCCGTTTGCCGTCCACGCATCCATAGTTGACGCGCATGCCGGCCACACCCGCGGTGGCGCCGGTCAAGAATGTGCAGCGCGCGCCGTCGCCGATCTCGAGGGCCCACGGCATTCCGCGACCGATGTTCGACTCGTTGGCTTGCCCGCGTGCCGGCACCTTGGTGGGGCGCAGCAGCGTCACCCTCGGGGACCACGGGGTCTCCGGACACGCGAGCACCGGCACGCTGCCCTCGAATCCCTGAAAGCATGGATCCATGATGGCGTTGCCGCTCATGCACCGCCAGGCGTCGTCTCTGGCCTGATCCGCGATCGACGCCGCGAAGCACTCCCCGGAAACCCGCCGCGTCACGAGCACGCCCGGCCGCAGCGCGCCTGGGCCGAACGCCGCGTAAACGCGGATCAGCGTGGCGCTCGGCGCGGGCTGTGCATCAAGGTCGCCGGGCGCGGCCGCAAACAACCACGCACCGGCCGCCGCGACGACCATCCACCAAGCCGATCGTCGAGTCATCGTGCCTCCGCCCCTTTGCGAAATCGCGATTGCACGATACGGAGCGCGCCGAGCCGGTTCCTCTTCCGCGGGGCGGCGGACGAGTGCTGTACCGCGTCACTGTTCGACACGGCGACGCGCATGGCGACGTGAAATGCCGCGGGCGGAGACGCTCACCGGCGAAGCAAAGCGCGCACATGGTGGACATTCGTTCGCCTTGCCAGGCCACAGGACGCCCGATATAGTGGCGTCATCCGCCATGCACAATCGTTCTCTCCGGGCATTTCGCTTGGTCGCCGGGTCGGCGTTCGTGCTCGTCGTCGCAATGCTGTTGTGGACGGCGCGACCGCATCACCCGGTCTCCGTGCACAAGGCCCGACCCGGACCGCCCACGGCGCCGCGTCCGCCTCAAGGCCTCGTTCCGGATCCCATTGACGGTCTGCTCGTACCCTACCAGCTCGCCGCACGACGGCCGATCGCGATCATCATCGACAACTTCACGCAGGCGCGCCCCCAATGGGGGCTGTCGGCCGCATCGCGAGTCTACGAAGCCATCACCGAAGGCGGTATCACGCGGTACCTGGCAGTCTTCGCGGAGAACGATGCCGACCGCATCGGTCCGGTACGGTCGGTGCGCACCCAGTTTCTTGACTATGCGCTCGAGATCGACGCCGGCGTTGCGCACGTCGGCGGCAACGCCGACGCGTTGGCGCTCATCCACCAACTGCCGATCATGAACCTGGATGAATTCCGGTACGCTGCCGCGTTTCGCCGGATCCCGGCGCCGCACGTGGCGTTCGAGCACACCGTCTTTACGTCAACCGCAGCGCTCCGTAGCGTGATCGATCAGCGCGTCGCGCTGGAAGGCATCGCCGTCGCGCCCGCGAGCTGGAAGGACGACGCCCCCGCGGCGCAGCGGCCGGCCGCCGGCAGCGCATCGATCGCGTTTTCGTTGCCCGAGTACGCGGTCACGTGGACCTATGAGCCGGCGACCAACGACTACGCCCGCAGCCTGGGCGGCGTTCCGGACACGGACGCCGCCACCGGCCTGGTCCTCAGGGCGAAGTCGATCGCCATCGCCGTGGTCCCCCGCACCCACGGGCGGACGGTCATCGGGGAAGACACCTGGACGTTCGCCGACATCGGCTCCGGCCGGGCCTGGGTCCTGCAGGACGGCACCGCGGTCCCGGGCACGTGGCGAAAGCCGACCCGCGCGGACCGCCTCCGTTTCTTCGATGGCGCGGGACATGAGATCGCCTTCGACCGCGGGCCTCAGTGGGTGGAAATCGTCCCGCCCGAAGTCTCCCCGACCTTCTCGCCATAGCCCGACCGCGGCATTGCCCCGGCGGCAGGACGCCCCGCCGGCTCGTCGAACCTCACGGACGCGCGACGCCGTGCGGCGCCGCGGCAGCGGTGGCCGGAGCCTAATCGCTTCTCATGCGACTGTATGTCATCCGCCGCATCATTCTCATCATCCCGTTAATCTGGGGGGTGGTCACGAGCGTCTTTCTCGTCATCCACCTCCTCCCGGGCGATCCCGCAGCCGTCCTCCTCGGACCGTTCGCGACGAGCGACCGCGAGGTCGCATTGCGTCACATGTGGGGCTTGGATCAACCCCTTGTCGTCCAGTACCTTCACTACCTCGGCAACGTTGCCGCCGGCAACTTCGGCACATCGTTTCTCACCGGGCAGTCGGCCGCGTACCAGATCGTGACGTCCCTGCCCTACACGGTCATCCTAGGCCTATCCGCGCTGGCAATCGCCGTCGGCGTGGGCATTCCCCTCGGGGTGACCGCCGCCGTACGCAACGAGACCGTGGCGGACCGCCTGTCCCTCTTCCTGTCGCTGCTCCTGATCTCCGCGCCGAACTTCCTCGTCGGCATTGTGCTGCTCATCGTCTTTGCGGGCCGCCTGGGATGGGTGCCATCGATCGGCGCCGGCACGCTTGCCCAGCCTGCCTCGATCGTTCCGCACACCATCTTGCCGGCGGTGGCGCTCTCGGCCGGTCTCCTTGCCTACCTCACGCGGATCACCCGCACGACGCTCCTGTCGGTGCTCCGGGACGACTACATCCGGACTGCCCGCGCCAAGGGGCTCGCGGGCGCCTCCGTCGTCTTCCGCCACGCCCTGCGCAACGCCATGCTGCCGGTGCTGAGCATCCTCGGACTGGCCGTCGGGGAAGTCGTGGGCGGGACCGCCGTCATCGAGACCGTGTTCGCGCGTCCCGGCATCGGGAGCCTCCTCGTGAACTCGGTCACTGGCCGCGACTACGTGCAGGTCCAGGCGTGCGTCATCATCCTCGCCGTGTCGTTGGTCGTGATGAACCTCGTGACGGACCTCTGTTACGCGGCCGTGGACCCCCGGATCCAATATCAGTAGCCGCATGGTCCAAGCGCTGCCGTCCGTCGCCCTCGCCCCGGCCGCGCCGGCCACGCGATCGCGGTGGCGCGCGTTCGGCAAGAACCTGCAGCGCAACGTCCCGGCGCTCCTGTCGCTGGGCTTCATTGTGCTCCTCGTGATCACCGCGGTGTTCGCGCCGCTCCTGGCGCCCTACAGCCCGTCACTCGTGTCCCCGGCGGCGTCGTTCCAACCGCCCACGTGGCAGCATCCGTTCGGCACGGACCTGTTCGGCCGGGACATCCTGTCGCGGGTGATCTACGGCACGCGCCTCTCCCTGCTCGTCGGCGTGCTCGCGGTCGCGATCGGAGCGGCCGGCGGGACACTCCTCGGCATGATGGCGGGCATCAGCGCGCGGCGCGCGGAGCAGGCGATCATGCGCTGCATCGACGTGGCGCTGGCGTTCCCGTTCATCCTGCTCGCGATCCTGATCCTGGCGTTCTTTGGGTCGGGCGTCCAGAATGTGATGCTGGCCGTGGGGATCGCCTACGTCCCCCGCTTCGCGCGGATCACCCACGCGTGCACGCTCTCACTTCGAGAGATGGAGTTCGTCTCCGCGGCGCGGGCGAGCGGCGCGGGGCTCGGGCGCGTAATGTTGCGGCACATTCTGCCGAACCTCTTTCAGGTTCTCACGGTGTACGGGACGTTCTCCATCCCGATCGCCATCTTGATCGAGGCGGGACTCGACTACCTCGGGCTCGGAGTGCTCCCGCCCACGCCGACCTGGGGCGCGATCATCAACGAGGGGCGGCAGTCGCTCATGATCGCGCCCTGGGAGTCCGTGCTCCCGGGCGTCGTCATCATGTTGGCGGTGCTGGCGTTCAATCTGTTCGGCGAAGCCGTGGCGAGCTTCCTCGACCCCAAGGCCAACATCGGCCTCCAGCGATAACGGCCTAGCGGGCCTGGGCGCCCCGATACCGCGCCCGCGCCTCGGTGATGACCCGGTAGGCGTCCTCCTGGCCGCGCCATCCCGTCACCGTGACGGCCTTGCCTTCCAGGTTCTTGTAGGTCTCGAAGAAGTGCTCGATCTCGCGGCGCGTGTGCTGGTTGACGCTGTCGATGGTCCGCGTGGACGCCATCCGCGTGTCGCCGACGGCGACGCCGATAATCTTCCAGTCGCGCCCGGCCTCGTCACGCATGTCGAGGATCCCCACCGGCGCGGCCTCGAGCACACAGCCGGGGAACGTCGGTTGGGAGATCAACACCATGATGTCGAGGTGGTCGCCGTCCGGCGACCGCGTCTCCGGGATGAACCCGTAGTCGGCGGGATAGTAGATGGGCGAGAACAGGACGCGATCCAGGCGGATCACCCCGAGCGTCTCGTCGTACTCGTACTTATTGCTGGAGCCTTTCGGGATCTCGACCACGGCGTTGACGATCTCGGGAGCGCGGGCGCCGATCGACAGCGTGGACCACCCCATGGCACACCTCGTCGGGGAAAGCGTGGGCGAGCGACGATTCCGCTCGGCGGGCGATCTCTCCTGGCGGCGCGACCTGCGGCGCCGGCCGACCGCGGACATGATATAGTGAGCCCATGGGCATCGGTTCCCGCGCCCTGCCGCGGCGCGGCCCAGGCGGAACCGGAATCCGGCTCCACGCCGGCGTGATGGCGACGCTCATGGTCCTGGCGCAGACGTTAAGCCTGCCCAATCTCAGCACGCACCGCGAGGCGCGGTCGCTCGTCGTGATCAACGCGTCCGCCGACACCGTGTGGGACCTCTTGACCGATCTACCCCGCTACCCTGCGTGGAACCCCTACATCTCACCCGCGAAAGGCGAGCTCCGCGAAGGGGCACAGCTCGAGCTCACGCTTCACAACGGCAATCAAACCGTCGTCATCGAGGAGACGGTGCTGAGCGTCAAGCCGGAGCAGGAGTTGAGCTGGGGCGGCTGGATGCTGGGGCACAACCTACAACGCACGCTCACGTTCTCTATCGACCCGGTGGGGTCCGATCGGGTGCAGCTGGACGCGCACGAGGTGTTCCAGGGGATCTTGCTTCCGCTGGCCGGGGGCGTCCCTGACGACGCCCAGCGGGGTCTAGAGGAAATGGTGCACGCCCTACGCTCCGCCGCGGAATTGGTCCCGCATCCCTCGCATTAACGCGCCGCGGCCCGTATCCCCTCGCGCAGCCGACAACTGCTCGGGCGACCGCCCTGCACGGCGCGCCCAAATCTGCGGGCGCGCCCGGGGGACGCCCACCCCGCATCCATGGGCCATCGGCTTCCCGGCGCGGCGCCGGGAAGCCGATGCGACATCCGTCCTTGCGCGATCCGCTCCCTCTGCGGAGCGCTACGGGCACCTCGCGTTCCAGTAGCGATCACTGCCGCAGTAGCGTCGATCGTACCGATGACCGTAGTCGTAGGCCGGCGCGGGATGGGACGCGGCGTTGTGCAGGATCAGGTAGGCAAGACCACCCAGGACGAGCGCGCCGACTGCGATCCCCACGGCCGTCGAGCTCGACGACGGCGCGGCCACGCCCGCAGGCGCGGGCTGGGACGCGCTCTGAGGCGCGTTCACGTCCACGCGGCCGAGAATGAACTGGCTGTTCTCCGGGACCAGGTAGGCCGTCACCGGCGCGCCCGTAAAGGACGCCAGCGCGCACACGGACGTCAGCCGGCCGTTCACGTAGATCGCCGTCTGATTGGTGATCGGAAAGGTGGTGGCACCGCCGGATGTGTTCAAGGTCAGCTCCTGCGCCTGGCAGTTTGCCGCCTGCAGCGTTCCTTGAACCTGCAGCGGTTGCGGCGCTTGAGCGCTGCCGACGCTCGCAAACCCCAAGCACGCCACCAGAAGCCCTGTGATTACCGCGGTCACTCGACGCATCGTTATCCCTCACTTTCGGGCCGGGCAGCGTTCACCACCCCCAGCCTCTGTGCCCGATCGTAAACGGACGGCGTGAAGAGGTCGTGAATACGCTCTGCGAAAGTCGCGAAGATCGCCGCCCGGCGAGCGCAAGAAAGAACAAAATGGGAACGAGGGACGCGGTTGCGGCGCCGAGAAGAGGTCCCCATGGTCACCGGCCCGCAGTCTCGGGTCCCGCTCAACAACGGCACGGCCATTCCCGTCTTGGGGTTGGGGACCTGGCCGATCGCGAATGGAGAACCCACCGCGAAGGCCGTCGTCCAGGCCCTCCGCCTCGGATACCGGCACATCGACACGGCCAAGATGTACGGCAACGAAGAAGGCGTGGGGGACGGAGTTCGCGCGAGCGGCCTGCCGCGGTCAGACGTGTGGGTCACGACCAAGCTGGCGAACGGCGATCAGCCGCATGCCCGCAAGGCGTTCGACGAGAGCCTGGCGCGGCTCCGCCTGGACTACGTCGATCTGTACCTCGTGCACTGGCCGGCGCCGGGCCTTGTCACCCGGACATGGTCGGCGATGGAAGAGCTCTGCGCGGACGGACGGTGCCGGGCCATCGGCGTCAGCAACCACTCGATCGACCAACTTGCCGAGATCCTGCGCATGGCGAAGATCCCGCCGGCGGTCAACCAGATCAAATGCTCGCCGTTTGGGTTCGACCAGGAGCTCGCAGACTACTGCCGCCGGGAAGGCATCGCGGTCGAAGCGTACAGCCCGCTAACCAAGGGCCGCAATCTCCGGAACCGGAGGCTGGGCGAGATCGCGCGACGCTACGACAAATCGCCGGCGCAGATCCTCATCCGGTGGGCGCTGCAAAAGGAGACCATCGCCCTGCCGAAATCCGAACACGCCCCGCACATGGAAGAGAACGCGGCGGTATTCGACTTCGAGATCACCGCGGATGATATGGCTCGGCTGGATGCGCTGGGGACGTGATACCCGCTACTGCACCACCGCATTACTCTTCGGTCACGTCCGCCCAGCCCGCCTACCCTCGTCGGAGATACGACACGAGGCCCTAGAGTTTCCAGGCCCGGAAGTTCGCCGCGGAACCCGTAACCCCGCAGCCGCTCACCTGACCACTCCAGACGAGACCGGGTCGACCCGGTGCTCCCGGCACGCCCGGACGGCCCGGCATGCCGGGCGTGCCGCCGATACCTCCGGCGCCAGCCTGGCCCCCAGCTCCTCCGGCGCCAGCCTGGCCCCCACCCCCGCCGCTTCCGCCATTGCCGCCGTTACCTCCGTTGCCGCCTGCACCGCCGGCGCCCCCCGCGCCGCCGGCGCCGCCTGCACCGCCCGCGCCGCCTGCACCGCCCGCGCCGCCATTGCCCCCCGTGCTCCGGCTCACGACCCCCGTCCACTGCTGGAGGCAGCCCGATGCCGTTGCCCGGGTGAAGGTCACCGTGTTTTGATCAACCCGCACGTGCCGGATCGGCGCCGCGGCTCCTTGGCCGTCCTCGACGATGCGGCCGTCGAGCGTACCATCCGGCCTGACGGTCAGGATCACAGATCCGTGACTCGCACCGCAGCACCACCACTGCCACGTTCCGGCCATCTCTGCGGGCGAGACGACCCCGGCGCCGGGTTGCGCCTGCGCCGCCCCCATGCCGGCCGCTCCGAACATGGCCGCGATGGTCACACCGACCACCAGCACGTACAGGACGACCGCGAGGCCGGCGGCCCGGCCCACGACCCTTCCGCTCTTGCGTCCGTGCACTCCTCGGCTCTGCATAGGGCTTGTCCCGTGTATCACCTGATCGTCCCCTCCCTAACTATACCCCAACGGCCGCGCTTGCCGGCCTCGATCGTAGTGTACGCAAGCACCGCATGTTTTGTGCCGTAGCAGCCGAGGCCTCCGCCATCGCGCACCTAAATGTCGCGCGAGGTAAAAGAGGTAAAATAGGAGCGGGAGGTGGACCCTCATGAAGACGGTCGCGGTGGTCCTGCTGCCGCTGGTGATCGTGTGCCCTGCGACCGCGTGGGGCCAGGCGCAACCCGGGTTTTCTCCCGCCTGCGGCACCGCGCATCCTTCTTATGTGTGCGTCCGCCTGTGGAACCAACTCGCCGAGGGGACGGTCCGCTTTCTCATCGACGACGTCCCGCAGGGCTCGGCCGGGCCCGGAGAGTCGGTCTACGCGACCGCATCGCCCGGTGCGCACCGCGTCGAGGCCATCGTGGTCACGGATTCCACAGACCAGCAACGGCACACGGCAAAGACGGTATCGTGGGACCCAGGGGTGAACGCCACGTACTGCATCTACGATCCGGGACACGGGGGCTGCTAGCGCGCGGCCGCTCGAGGCTCCGCAGCGCCGCCTCCAACTGCGTGTCCTCGCCCCGCGTCACGTCCGCCACCGTAAGATCGACCGGAAGGTCCGGGGTGATCCCCACCCCCTCGATTTGCTCGTAGCGCGGACCGCTCACTTGCGACACGGTGATTTCCATCCCGCCCTCCGGCAGCGGAAATCGCAGGGCAACTCCAAGCGCGCCTTCGGTCTTCTCCCCGAGCAATGTGCCGCGGTGGGCATCGCGCAGGCCCGCCGTCAGCAGTTCCGCCGTCGACGCCGTCCCGTCGTCGATCAGGACTATCAGCGGGGTGTCCGCCGAAACGATGGGCGCTCCGTCGGATGTCAGCTCCGCGGGCGGGTTCGCGCGCTCGAGCGTATGCCCCAACACGGTGCCGGGCGGGAGCAACGTTCCGGCCACGCGGCGTCCTTCCTGGATCAGCCCGCCGCCGTTACTCCGGAGGTCCAGAATCATCGCGGAGATCGCGGCGCGCGCGGCCATGGCGCGGAGCGCCGTCCGCAACGTGCGGCCGGTCCCCTGGGGGAAGCCCAAGAGGCGGACGTAGGCTACGCCCGGCCGGATGAAGGACGCCGCCACGGGGGGGATGTTGATGGCGTGGCGGACGATCGACACGGTCACCGTGCGACCGTTCCCGCGCTTCACCGTCACCGCAACCGGCGAACCGGGAGACCCGCGCAGGACGCCGACGAGATCGCCGGCCGTCATTCCGGTCGTATCCTTCCCGTTGACCCGCAGGATGCGGTCGAAGCGCTGAAGGCCGGCGCGAGCCGCCGGGCCGCCCGGGAACGGCGCCGCCACGAACGCGACGCTCTTGCCATTCGGCATCTTGATGCTTTTGACGTACACACCGATGCCCACGTAGCTGGCCTGCCCGGCCAAGCTCCGCTGAAGCTCGACGAACGCCGCTGGTGCGTAGAAATTCACGTGGCTATCGTGCAACGACGCGAGCATGGCGCGTGTCGCGGCGTAGGCGAGATCGGTCGATGAGCCCGTAGCGCTCTGGACCGCCCGGTCGAAGGCGTCGAGAAACATGCCCGACGCGGATGCGCCGGTGCCGGGAGGGATGTCGGGCAGCGCGTCGGCATCAAGGTGCGCCGACTTCCGCAGCGCGCCAATCGCCGCGTTGAGCAGGCCCACGTCGTCCACGGGTTTCACATAGTGCTGCTCGAGCGCCTGGAGCGCGGCCACCACGAGGTTGCCGTCCGCAGCGTGCGCCGGCGCGAGCGCCACGCCGGCACAGAGCAGCAGCGCGAGCAACGCCGCGCGCGCCATGGCCCATTTCCGCGTCCGCCGCACAGCCCCAAGCAGGCTACTGGCTTCGCGGTGCGTAGGCTCGCACGCGCTCCCAGATCTGCCGATCAATACGCGGCGTCGCATGCCGGAGGGTCGCGCGCGGCCCGCGCGACACGATTCGCCCCTCCGGGATCTGCCAGCACCGCGACAGCAGCCGATTCACCGCCGCGAGCACCGCGGGGGTACCGTGCCAGGTCAGGCGGCCGCTGTGAGGGAACGTCCCGGCAGGCCAGTTTCCATCCACGTAGCCGCCGAGAAACGGCGCCGCAAGGTCCTCGGGGATGTCATCGAGCAGGGCCGGGTCCTCGCCGTGGGCGTCAGAAGGGATGCCCCAGGGCATCAGCGCCTTGCAGAGGCCGGGTTCCCGCACGTAGGCCTGCCACCCGAGCAGGCTGCTCTCACAGTACTCCTGCCGTACGCCGGGGCCCGTGATCTCTTGCATGAACCGCATCATGTGGGCGTCGGCGCGATCTCCCAGCGTCACGACAATAGCCATGGACGGGCCTTGTCCCAGGATGCGTCCGGCCGCAGTCAGGAACCCTACCCAGTAGAGCTGCACCTCGGCAGGAGCCCGTCCCGGCGAGAGGATGCGCGCGCTCAACAGCTCCGCAGGATCGGACAGCCGCGCATGGTTGGCCGGCGCGAGCACGCGATTGACGACCGTAATGGAAAACTGACAGCGCTCAGCAATCTCGGTGGCCGCCAAACCCTTGCGCGCGGCCGCGCGAATCGCGGCGATCTGCGCGCGGGCCTCCGGTGCCAGCTCGCGACCTCGGAGACTCATTGCGACGAGCCCACGGCATCACACGCGGTCCGTTGTGTCGATCGTCGGGCCCGTCGTGGCACGCCGCCGTCCAGCCGCCTCACCCCGCACACCCCATATACCGCATGGAGTTAGTATAGCAAGCCGGAGTGGCGTCCCGGATCGCTACCTCCAAGCCGGCCCGATGCGGTACGGCGTCAGTCATATGCGCACGGGCATTGCCGTGCGCCGTTGCTCTGCGGAGGCCGGCGGTCGAGACCCTCAGGCACTCGCGACTCAAGCATGAAGAAATGGCCGAAGAGCCTAGTCCCTTGGGGTGACGAAACGAAGAGCGTTGCGACATGGCCTGGGAAAATATCGGCAGATGTTCTGCCGTGTGCTCTCGACCGTTGACCGGGCGTGCCGCTCCGATGTTGTTCTCGCGGACGGCCGCTTTATTGTTTATCGGACGCCGGCTGCGGGCTCACGAATTCCACCTCGTCTTCGTCCTTCGTTGCGTACAACGCGCGCCCGCGCACCACACGGGGACCATTGGGGCGCGTGCGCGTGGAGCCACACGGGACGGTCGCCCCCGGTCGCGAGCGGGTTCGCGCTGCCTGTTTGCGGCGACAAGGCTCCTGCAATCGGCGGTGCAGCATCAAGGCAGAAAAGCTCCCAGCACCAGTCACAAGGAGGCGATGTTTGGTGAGTAGTGGTCGCAAGACACGCTCGATCTGGTACTTCTTCCTCACAGTAGCGCTCGCCCTCGCGATCCCTGCCCTCTATGTGAACGCGGCCGCCACGGTGGCCCACGCGCAGACGTCGGGCAACGGCGGCGCCGGTGGGGCGGGAGGTACCGGCGGTAGCGGCAACGGGCTCCCGGGTAGTCCCGGAACCACCGTGGTCGGTGGTGGTACGGGTGGAGCCGGCGGGGCCGCTGGCACGACCGGCGGCGGCGGTGGCGCGGGTGGTGCCGGTGGAAACGGCGGCAGCAACAACGTGAACACCTCGGGCAACGGCGGCAATGGCGGGGCCGGCGGTAACGGGAGCAATGGCAACAGCCACGGCGGCAACGGCGGCGCGGGTGGTGCCACCTCTGGCGGTAATGGTGGCGCCGGCGGGGCCGGCGGGTCGAACAACGGCAACGGCGGCAACGGCGGGGCCGGTGGCAACGGCGGGAGCTTCAACGTGACCGGCTCCGGTGACGGCGGGGCCGGCGGCGCCGGCGGCAACGCGTCGAACAGCACGGGGGCGAGCCCGGCCGGCGGGAACGGCAACGGCGGCACTGGCGGCGCGGGTGGCGCAAATCACGGCGGCAACGGCGGCGCGGGCGGCGCCGGCGGTAATGGGAACGGCAACGGCGGCGCGGGCGGCAACGGCGGAAACGGTGGAAGCACCAACACGAGTGCGTCCGGCAACGGCGGCGCGGGTGGCGCCGGCGGAGCGAGCGGCATCAACAACGGTGACGGCGGTGCCGGCGGTGCCGGCGGTGCAGGCACCGGCGGCGGTGCTGGCGGCGCGGGCGGCAATGGAGGCAACAATAACGGTGACGGCGGCGCCGGCGGCAAGGGTGGCGCGGGCGGCTCGACCAACAGCGTTTCGTCCGGCAACGGCGGCGCAGGTGGCGCTGGTGGAGCCGGCGGGAACGGGAACGGCACCGGCGGTGCGGGCGGCGCGGGCACAGCGACGGCTGCGGGCGCGGCCGGCGGGGCCGGTGGTAGCAGCAACGGCAACGGTGGCGCCGGCGGGAATGGCGGCGCCGGTGGGAACCTGAATGTCGGCAACACGGGCGTCGGCGGTCTCGGTGGCTCGGGTAACGGCGGTGCCGGTGGTAAGGGCGGTGCCGGTGGCAACAACAACGGGATCGGCGGCACAGGCGGAACCGGCCTCCATCCCGGCGGCGCCGGCGGCAGCAGCAACGGCAGCGGCGGCGCGGGCGGTAACGGCGGTGCCGGCGGCAACAGCAACACGAACGGCTCCGGGAACGGCGGCACGGCCGGCAACGGCGGCGCGGGCGGCAATAACAACGGCACGGGCGGCAACGGATCCGCCACTGCGACCGGTGGAGCCGGCGGCAGCAACAACGGCAACGGTGGTGCGGGTGGGAACGGCGGCGCCGGCGGCAACAGCAACACGGGCGGCTCCGGGAACGGCGGGGCAGCCGGCAACGGCGGCGCCGGCGGGAACAGCAACGGCAACGCCTCGGGCAGCACCGGCGGCACAAGCGGGAACGGCAACGGCGGTGCGGGCGGTAACGGCGGTGCCGGCGGGAACAACAACGGCGGCAGCTCCGGCAACGGCGGGCACGGTGGGAGCGGCGGCTCAGGCGGGAGCAACAACAACTAGCGCCTGAACCGTGATCGTCCTCGAGCGGGGCATGCCGTACGGGCATGCCCCGCTCGTGTGCTCAACCGCATGGGGGGCGTGCCAGGTACACGCGCGGCTGCCCACCATACGATGGAGGCGTTTCGCCCGGCCCTTGGATGGGAATTCCTTGACAAGATAGTGTCGAGTCATCACAGGCGTCACGCGTCAACAACCGAGGCTTCGCCATGCGAATCGGGATCGTCGGAGCTGGGCACATCGGCGCGACATGCGCGGAACTCTTCGTTCGAGCCGGGCACGATGTCATGCTCAGCAATTCACGGGGTCCGGACTCGCTGTCCGAGCTCGCTCGGGAGCTCGGGCCCACGGCCGCGACAGGCACGGTCGAGCAGGCGGCGGGGTTCGGGGAACCCGTCGTGGTGGCGATTCCGTACGGTCGCTATCGCGCGCTGCCGGCGCCGCCGTTCTCTGGCAAGATCGTGATCGATGCCATGAACTATTACCCGGAGCGAGACGGGGAGGTTAACTTCGGCAGCCTGACGTCCAGCGAGCTCGTGGCCCGGCATCTCAAGGGCGCCCGCGTGGTGAAGTCGTTCAACACCATGCAGTACAAGACGCTCGGCAGCAAGGCGCTGCCGGATCGCCCGCTGGAGGACCGGCTCGCTCTCTACGTCGCCGGTGACGACCGGAACGCGAAGGCCGTGGTCGCGCACCTCATCGAGGAGATCGGCTTTGCGCCCTTCGACACGGGGTCGCTCTACGACGGTGGCTTGCTGCAGCAACCCGGCTCACCAGTGTATACGAAGGACTTGACCCTCCGCCAAGCCAGGGCGACAGTCGGAAGCGGCCGCTAAACGCACCCGACACCGCGCGGTCCGGGCGGCCGCCCGCAGCAGCCGCCCCGTCATCACCGATTCCTCCGGGAACCGTTACACGGCTTTCCTGCGCTGAGGCGTTGCGAGTCCTGGCATTGTGGTGTGCCTGCTTCAATGCTCCCGAGCGTGGCGGTCGAAGTGTATCTTCGCCTCAACCGAGCGGTGTTCGTCGGCCGTAAAGGCTGAGTGCCGCGGGTTTGTGGACCGGCTCTGAATATTCTTGCAGGACGCCTTGCATAGCCGTTAGATTCTAACGTCGTTACACGATCTTAATGCGGTCTCACCAGAAAAGTATTAGAATTCAGTCTACGGAGGAACTGCCTACGGAGGAACTGCCTACGGAGGAACTGAGCGCCCGTTCAGGACGCTTGATATTATCGGCATTGTTGGCGCGCCCGGAGGGATTTGAACCCCCGACCTACGGATTCGTAGTCCGGCGCTCTATCCGCTGAGCTACGGGCGCGAGCTCGGTACCGCACCAATATTAGCAAATCGTGGTTGCTTTCTCTAGGCACCGGCTCGACAATGCAACGCGACGGCCCGCTGGCGCGCGGGGGAGGCGGCGATGATACGGCGGTGGCTTCGGATTATCTCTTTCACGGCCTTGGCGCTCGCGACGGCAGGGGCAACCGCGTACGCGCAGGGGATCAATCCTATTCTTCCCGGCCAGGCCATCGGCGGATTTCGGCTCGGCCAAGACGTCAACAACATGGTGAGGTCGCTGGGTCCGGTCCACTCCGCGGATGATATTCCGAGCAGCAACCTCACGGCATACTTCTGGCCGCTGCGGCGCATCGGCGCGATCGCCGACAAGACGTCGAGCAAGGTGGTGGCACTCGTCGTCTCGATGGACGATGGCTACCGGACCGACAAGGGCATCGCGGCGGGCGCGGAGATGGAGTCGGTTCGGAGCGCCTACGGCCAGGAAGACAGTGTGGACAGCCATGAGGACGACGATACCCTGGTGTACGACAAGATCGGCGTGGCGTTTCTCGTGGACAAGACGGGAGCGCTGGGCAGTCGCGTTTCGGCGATCTTCGTCTTCAACCCGGGCCAGTACAAGACGATCTTTCAGCAGACCCCGTGAGCGCGACCCCCGGCCCCGCACGTCCGGCACGTCGCGGGCAGCTCCCAGGCTGACCGCCCGCACGAGCCGGCCCGCCGCCGCGCGACCCGGGTCGCGGCGGCAGGTCGGCATTCCCCGTGGTTAGCGGGGCGTGTGAGCCAGTCGGGAGTCGAGCGTCCGCCGCGCGCGGGCCACGTCGTTGCGGAGCGCCGCGACATCGCCTGCTTGATCGGCGCTGTCGCCCATCCCATCGGTCAGCACTAACACCGACAGCAGCCGATGCACGTCATCCACCCCGGCGACACGGTACCGTGCAGAGGTCTGCGGCGGACGGTGGCCTACCTTGATGGTGAGGGCCGACTCAGGCAGTGCACGGAAGGCATCCTCGTCCGCCCAATCGTCGCCGATGTAGATCGGTTGAACGCGCATCGCCCAGGCTTCTCCAAACTTTTGCATCAGGATGCGCCGGACCGCGGCGCCCTTGTCCCACGCGGCCTTGGGCCGCACTTCAAGCGCGCGCGCACCGAGCTGCACGCCGATCTGCCCGGCCGGCGCCTGCCCGGTTTCCTCGAACACGGCGTCGCGCACGCGCTCGAAGAAGGCGTGTGGTGTGCGCCGGTAGTGCACCGTGAGGGTCAGCCCCTTGTCCTGCAACCAGGCGCCGGGAATCTCCCGCAGCCGCCGCTGCAGCCGCCGGGCGCACGCCTCGATCGCCGGACGCACGCGCTCCGCGTCGGGCAGCACCCAGGTTCCGTCCCCCTCCATTATTTCCAACCCGTAGTTCCCTGCGTACACGATCCCGTCCAATCCGATGCGCGCCGTTAAGTCGTCCAGCGCGCGGCCGCTGACGATGGCCACCAGGGTATTGGGGCGCTCCACCAGCCGGACCAGCGCCGTTCGGGCATCGGACGGTAGAGACACCTGCGCCGGATCATCGTGGAACGGCGCCAACGTCCCGTCGAAGTCCAGGAACACGGCCAGTGGACGGCCGCTCCGCGACGCGCGCCCGATGACCACGGCCGCCTCGGCCTTGGGACGCACCGCCGCAGCGGCGTCGAGCAGGTGGGACGCGGTCTCGAGATGCTTGCCCATCCAACGATACACGTCCTGCGCAAACACGTGCCGCCGCAGGTGGTCGAGCCGCTGCCGCCGCTCTTCCACGGGCATCGCCAGTGCCCGCGCCATCGCGGCGGCGCAGCCGGCCGCGTCGTACGGATTGACGGACACGCTACCCGTGAGCTCGTCGTGCGCACCGGCGAACTCGCTCAGAAGCAACACACCGCCCGCATCCACCTGGCATGCCACGAATTCCTTGGCCACGAGGTTCATGCCGTCTTGAATGGAACTGACGACGCACAAGTCCGCGAGCCGATACAGCGCAGCCATGCCGGCCGGCGGAAGCGGGTCGGGCAGCGCGATGATCGGGATCCAATCCGGCGTGCCATGGGCCGCGTTGAGCCGCTCGATCCGTTCCTCGATCCGGGCCCGAAGATCGCGGTACACCTTGATCTGTCCCCGGCTCGCGGCGAGCTTTTGAATAAACACGACCCGGCCGCGGTATTCCGGCCACCGGGACAGCAGCTGATCGATGGCGCGGAGCCGCTTGAGAATGCCCTTCGTGTAGTCCAGCCGATCTACACTGAGCACGATGCGCCGCCCATCGAGGCCGAGCACGCGGCGAAAGCCGTCCATCCAACGCTCGGCCTGCGATGACCGCGCAACCTCGTCGAGCGCCGCGGCGTCCACGCTAATGGGAAACGCCTCCACCACCGTGCGCCGCCCCGCGTACCAGACGGTATTGCCGGCGACGTGCGCGCCGAGATCGCGCTGCACGCACTCGAGAAAGTGCGCGACGTGCCGGGGATGCTGAAACGTCACGAGGTCGTTGGCCAGCAGGCCGTCGAGGAGCGGAACCCGCTCCGGACAGACCCGAAACGCATCCCACGCGGGCCACGGAACGTGCCAGAAATGCATGAGGAACAAATCCGGCCGAAGCTCTCGGAGCGTCCGCGGACAGGTCGCGAGGTGGTAATCGTGCAGCCACACGACGGCGTCGCGGGGGGCCTCCACGGCCACCGCCTCCGCGAACCGCCTGTTGACCGCCTCGTAGGTCTCCCAGTACCGCGTCCGTACGCGGACTTGATCCAGGACCATGTGGCACAACGGCCACAACACCTGGTTCGCATAGCCGTAGTAGTACCCGTCGACGTCCGGCCGGGAGAGCGCGATGCGCTTGAGTGTGTAGCGTGGATCATCATCCGGCACCTGTAGCCGGCCATCCGCATCGGCAACCGCAAAATCCGCGTCGCCGTCGCCCCACGCAATCCAGGTGCCCGAGACAGCCTGCATCACCGGATCCAGCGCGGCCACCAATCCCCCCGCGGGGCGCTCGATGCTGACGCCCCCCGGGCTGGTCCGATGTGCGTACGGTTCGCGATTGCTGACGATCACCAGTTGGCGCCCTTTCAGCATTCCGTCGAGTTGCTCCAGGCGCCCTCGTGCGATGACCATGCATCACACCTCCGCCGCGCGGACTTCGCCGAGCCGATGAGGCCCATGCGCAAAATAAAACCCACCCGGAGAAGGTCTCCGGGTGGTTCAGGGCCCGGCTGGCCTTCTCTCGATGCCTACGGGGTTAGCTGACGGGCTCGGGCCGAGAGACTTGCCCTGCCTGCGCGCACACACAGGCTACGCCCCACAAAACTTGGGTCCCCCGTTCCCCGCACGGTCCTCGGGGATTCGGCACGTTGTGCGTTGCCGCGATGTCGCGACTCGAACTCGCTTCTACTAAGCTATGTTCCCCGTTTAGCGGCGAACTTTCACAAAATTTCGCCGGGCACTCCCGGCTCCCGGGGCGGTCACCCCGGGACCAAGCCTCGCCTATTGCGCCCGCACATCGAGCGCGTCGCGCAGGGCATCGCCGATGAAGAACACCGCGACCACGCTGAGGGTCACGACCGCGCCGGGCGCGATCACGAGCACAGGGTTCGAGGTGAGATAGCTCTCCGCCTGCGTCATGAGATTACCCCACGTCGGGATCTCGGGAGGCAGCCCAAACCCGAGAAAGTCGAGCGCCGCTTCCGCCAGCATCGCACCACCCACGGCGAACGCCGCCTGCACCAGGATGGGCGCCATGGCGTTCGGCAGGATGTGTCGAAAGACCACGCGCCGCACGCCGGCGCCGCCCGCCCGGGCGGCCTCGACGAACTCCCGCTCGCGAAGCGACAGATACTCCGCGCGCACGATGCGCGCCAAGCCCGTCCAGCCGAATAGGCCCAGGTAGCCGACCATCAAGGCCACCGGCGCACGCCCGGCCGTCCAGTTGAGCAGGATGAGCAGCAGAAAGATCGCCGGAAAGCTGAGCACGAGATCCACGAGGCGCATCACGGCGGCATCCACGCGGCCGCCGAGATATCCCGCCGCCGACCCGAGCGTCACCCCGATCGCACTCCCGACCAGCATCGCGGTGATGCCGACCAGCAGGCTCACGCGGCCCCCGTACAGCAGCCGCGCCAGCTCGTCGCGGCCGAGATCGTCGGTGCCGAGCGGGTGGCGTGGGGTCGGCGCTTCCAGCGCGTGGTCGGGATCGAGCGCGGTGGGACTGTACGGCGTCAGAAGCGGGGCGAGCACGGCGCCGCCCATGACGAGCGCGAGCGCAACGGCACCGGCGACGGCCGCCCGGTGCCGGCGGAAACGCCTCCAGATGCGCGCGGCCATCATGGGGAGGGGACACCGCCATGCGCGAGCACCCGTGCCGGCTTGACGAACATCAGCGGTAACGAATGCGGGGATCGAGCGCGACGTACGCCAAGTCGGCCATGAGGTTGCCGGCAACCAGCAGCGCCGCGCTGAGCATCAAGCCCGCCATCTGAACGGGGTAGTCGCGGTTGTTGAGCGCCTCCAGGAACAACCGTCCCATTCCCGGCCAGCCAAAGATCGATTCGGTGATCACCGCCCCGCTGAAGAGCGCGTGCAGGTCCAGTCCGATCAGCGTCACGATCGGGATCAAGGAGTTCCGCAGCATGTGGCGCTGCCGGACGCGCGTCTCAGGCAGTCCCTTGGCGCGTGCGGTGCGGACGTAATCCTGCGAGAGCACTTCCAGGAGGCTGCTCCGGAGGTAGCGACTCCAACTCGCAATGGAGCCGAGCCCCAAGACGAGGGCCGGCAGGACCAGGTGGCGCACGAGGTCCGGCAGCGAAGCGTTGCCGATCTCGTGCATCCCGGCGACCGGCAGGAGCCGCCAGCGAACCGCAAACAGGAGTTGCAGCATCAACCCAAACCAGAACGTCGGCATGGCCCACGCGAAGAACGAGCCGAGCGACAGTGCGGTGTCGCCCCACGAGTACTTGTGGGTAGCGGCGAACGTGCCGAGCGGGATGGCCAGGGCGATCGCCAGGCCGAACGCGCTCAGCATCAGAGCCAAGGTGGCCGGGAGGCGCTCGCCGATCATCGCCAGCACGGGACGCCCCGTGTAATAGGAGTCGCCCCACTGGCCCCGCAGCAAGGCCCCCGCCCAGACCACGTAGCGCGCGTACCATGGACGGTCGAACCCCAGTTGATGCCGCAGGATCGCGATGCGCTCCGGCGTGACCTGCGGATTGTGCATGTACACCGCGAGGGGACCGCCCGGCGCGAGGTTCATGATCGCGTACCCGACCAGCGACACGAGCGCCAGCAGCGCCACGGCCTGGGCCGCCCGCTGCAGGACGTAGCTCGTCATGCCCGCTCCGGCCGGCGGCCGTCAGGGACGCCGGCGGGGCGCCTCACCGCGTGCTCCACGTCTCCGGGGGCGTCGTGCCGAACGTCGTCGCGGCGTACCCCTGGACGTTCGCCGCGACCGCGTCGTTGTTCACATACCAGAACAAAAAGATCACCGGAACATCGCGCTGCTCCAAAGCTTGGATGCGCAGGTAGATCTCCCGGCGCCGCGCCAGGTCCACGGCGCCGTCGGCTTGGTCGAGCAGGGCGTCCATCTCGGGATTGCGGTACCGCTCCGCATTCTCGCCCGCACTGTTGGCATCGGCGGGAATATACGCGGAGCCCCAGTTGATGCGGTTCTCGGGGAAGACGCCCTGGCCCCACGAAAAGATCAGCGCCGCATCCTTGCCGTTCCACTGCGGACCGTTCTGTCCAAACAACGCCGCCGAACTGACCGCATGGGTCTCGGTCGACACACCCACGGCCCGCCACGCCTGGGCGATGATCTGCATGGCCTGCACGAAGTAGAGCCGGGACGAGACCGTCCACAACGGCACCTCGACGCGCGCGCCGCTTTTCGTGAACATCCCGTCGGCGCCGCGCACAAACCCCGCCGCGCGAAGAAGCCCGCGCGCCTGTTCCGGATCGTAGGGACGCGCCGCGAGGCCGCGGTTCGCCCAGGGGCCATCCGGCACCATGTCGCTCACCGCAGGCGCGGCCTGCCCGCGCATGACATCCTTGATAATCAGCGCCTTGGGCGTCGCGAAATCCAGCGCCTGCCGCACCCGCACGTCGCGCAGAAACTGATATTCGTCCAGTTGGATGAGCGCGTACGTCGAGGAGAGATACCGCTGCAGGGCGACGCCCGGGAACCGGCGGACCTCGTCGAGCCGCGCCGGCGGCACGCCCTGGAGCACGCTCAGGTCGCCCGCACGCAAGAGGTTGACCTGGGTGTTCTGGTCGGGCACGATTCGGACGACAATCTGGCGCAGCTTCGGCCGGGGTCCCCAATAGTAAGGGTTCGCCCGCAACGTCACATGGTCGTCAGCGACGAACTCCGATACCGCGAACGGGCCCGTCCCCACGGGCCTCTGGTTGAACGCGGCGCGGTTGATCTCATCTGCCGAGAGCCCTGCCAGGAGGTGGTGCGGGACAATCGGTGCCCCGGCCACCTGCTCACGAAACGGCGCGTACGGCGCCTTGAGATGAAACACGACCGTGCCCGGCGTCGGTGTCGCCACCCCCGCGATCCGGTCGAAGCCCGTCGCGTAGCTGATGTGCACACCCTTGTCGGTGGCGAGCTGCCAGGTGTACTTGACATCCGCCGACGTGACCGGCTGGCCGTCGGACCAACGGGCGCCCGGGCGCAGCGTATAGGTCCACGTCAACCCGTCGGCGCTGACCTCTTCCTTGGTGGCGAGCGCCGGTTCCCAATGGCCGCGGTCATTCACGCGGTACAGGCTGTCGAAGACGAACCCATACACCTGTTGGCTGGCGAGCAGGCTGTGCAGGTATGGATTGAGATTGTCGGGGTTATCCGAGACGGCCAGGACGAACGTGCCCGGGGCCGGCACGGCGCCGGCGAACTGCGGCCCAAGCAGCGCCAGCAAACCGCAACCGCACCCAGCGAACAAGATGAGTGCCTGCCGGATCACCTTCCAATGAAGCATCGTGACCTCGCGCCGGAAGCAAGCACCGCGCACGCGTTCCACCATTCGAGGGCACGGCCACGCAGGCCTCTCCACCGACAACCGCCGCGCGTACCCCGGCGCCTGAGCTTGCTCCCGGGTACCGCCGCCGCGTAAGCTACTGTACGTGAATGCGCGCAGCGGCTCGCGCCGCGGTGCGCCCAAGGAGGGTCTGTTGAGCGCATTGAGCGAGGCCGACGTTCACCCCGATCCATTCACGCAATTCCGGCTGTGGTTGGACAACGAAATCCGCGAGGGTTTGCGGATGCCCGCCGCCATGATCGTTGCCACGGCAACGGGCGACGGCCGCCCGTCCGTCCGCACCGTCCTGCTCAACGGGCTCGACGCCCGCGGCCTGGTATTTTACACGAACTACGAGAGCCGCAAAGCGAAGGAACTGGCCGAGAACCCGGTAGCCTCGGCGCTGTTCTACTGGGCGCGGAGCGGCCGCCAGGTTCGCGTCGAGGGGCATGTGGTCAAAGCGTCCCGTGAGGAGTCGGACACGTATTTCCGCGGGCGGGCCCGCGACAGCCAGATCGGTGCCTGGGCATCACCCCAGAGCGAGGTGTTGCCCGGCCGGGCGGTTCTCGAAGACGAGGTGAAACGACTCGCGTTGCAATATCAGGATCGCGAGGTGCCCCGGCCGCCGCACTGGGGCGGATACCGTTTGATCCCCGAGTCGTTTGAGTTCTGGCAGAGCCGGCCCAACCGGCTCCACGATCGCCTTCGATATCGTCGCGAAGACGAGCGGTGGCGCATCGAGCGGCTGGCGCCCTGACGCCGTCCGGTGCGCCCCTGCGATCCCGGCGGCCCTTCGGCAGCCCTCCGGCGCTGCGGCCGCGAGGACGGTTAGCTCTTCTCGGGTGTCGCCCACGCCGACGCGACCCCGAGACTGATATAGATCCCGCCCGTGACGATGCGCCGGGTCCGCCCGAACCGCGTCCCTCCCCGGATCCACCGGCCGACGGAACCGGCGGCCATGGCGTAGGCCCCGTCCGTGCACATGCCGAGCATCACGAACAAGCCGCCGAACGCGAGAATCTGCGCCGCGGCGGCGCCTCTCGTCGTGTCGACGAACTGGGGCAGGAACGCGAAGAAGAAAAGCGCGGTCTTGGGGTTGAGCAGGTTCACCCAGAATCCCTGCGCGAGCAGCTCATGGGGCCGCCTGGGCGCCACGTTGGACTCCGGCCCACGGGTCTCGCTCGCGACGAGCGCGTGAATCCCCAGGTAGATGAGGTACGCGGCGCCCGCGTACTTCACCGTGCTGAACGCGAGCGCCGACGATACCAGGAGCGCCGAAAGTCCGGCTGCAGCGGCCGTCGCGTGAATCAGCGTCGCGGCGTGCGTCCCGAGGACGCAGATGAGCCCCGCGCGCCTGCCGTGGGCGGCGCTGCACGTCACGATGTTCAACACCGCGGGACCGGGGATGAGCAGTAGCGTGAGCGCCGCGAGCAGAAACAACCCGATGGTGGACGGTTCCGGCATCCCGACCTCCAGAGCATGCGTCGCGCTTCCGGCGCACGCCGAACGCCTAGAGTTTCACGGGCGCGCGACCGGTCCCTGCCACACGCTCGGACATCCGGTGCGACACCATGTCGATTCGGTGCGGGCCATGCCCGCGGAGGGCGTGTGCTGACGGAGCCCGATGACGAGGCCGGATCGGTTCGCCGCACCGTCCGGATCCCCGCGCCTCCACCGGTGGTCTTTGCCTTCCTCACCGACCCGGCGAAGATCGGCCGGTGGTTCGGCGCGGAGGCCCACGGCGATGCCCGGCCCGGAGGGTCGTACCGCCGGGTCATCAACGCGGGCCACGTCGTTAGCGGCACCTACCTCGAGGTCGTGCCGGGCGTCCGCATCGTGTGTACCTGGGGGTGGGTCGGGAGCGAGAAGCTCCCGCCGGGGTCCGCGGTGGTGGAGATCGAGTTGCGGCCGGACGGCGGCGGAACAGAGCTCCAGCTCACCCATCGGGACCCGGTGACGAAAGCGGGCCAGGGCCACGCGGAGATCTGGGACCACTATCTCCCGAGGCTCGCGGCCGCGTCGTCGGGAGGCGACCCCGGACCCGACCCCTGGGGCGCGGGATGATGTCGAGGCGCCGGCCAGACGAACGTGCCCGCGCCTCCGCAATATGAGCGCAAGACTCGGATAGAACGCGCATACGCATTCCCACACAATGGCGGCGTGGCTTCGGCCACGAGACTCCAAAGATGCGGAGGTCCTCGCCGCCATGCACTCTCCGATCGCCGCGCTTCCGCGCGCGCTCCACCGCTTGACGTGGTCCAACCTTGCCGCGCAGTCGGCGGAGCAGATCTCTCTCGCTGCGGCACCGATCGTGGCGGTGCTCTCGCTCGGCGCCGGCGCCGCGCAGACTGGCTTTCTCCAAACCATGCAGACGCTGCCGTTTCTCTTGCTCGCGGTGCCGGCCGGCGTGGCTGCCGACCGCACGTCGCGCTCCCGGCTGATGGTGCTCGCTGAAGGAGTACGCGCCGCGTCTCTCGGGGCGACGCTCGCCTTGATCGCGCTCCATCAGTTGAGTTTGCCTCTCTTGGCCCTGCTCGGCTTCACCGGCGCGGCGGGCACGGTCACCTACAGCGTCGCGGCACCGGCGCTCGTCCCCGCCCTCGTCGCACGTGAGGCGCTGGCCGCCGCAAACGGACGGCTGGAACTGGCACGCAGCGTGGCCTTCACCGCGGGCCCAGCGATGGCGGGCGCCCTCGTTGGTTGGGCCGGCGCGGCACCCGCCTTTGCCCTGGCCGCGGCGCTCTCGATGACCGCCGTGTGCCTCCTTGGCGGGATCCCCGAACCTCACTCCGCGAAAGGCGAAGGCGGTCTCGTCAATGGTCTCCGCGCCGGGGGGTCATTCGTGCTCGGGCACCCGCTGCTCAGGCCGATCCTGATGACTGCCCTCGTCTTCAACACCTCGTTCTTCATGCTGCAAGCCGTGTATGTTCCGTACGCGGTCCACCACCTCGGTCTCGGATCGTCCGGCGTGGGTGCGACCCTCGGCGCCTACGGCGGGGGCATGCTGGCGGGCGCGGTGCTTGCGCCGCGGATCGCGCGGGCTTTACCGTTTGGCGCCGTAATCGTCGTGGGACCGTTGGCCGGGCTCGCCGCAGCGGCCACACTAGCGCTCACGATCTGGCTCCCGTGGCCCGGACTCGCCGGCCTGGCTTGGTTCTTGATCGGCGTTGGACCGATGCTGTGGGTCATCAGCACGACGACGCTCAGGCAGGCAGTGACACCCGCGCACCTGCTCGGCCGCGCCTCGGCGATCATCACCACCGCGACCTACGGGAGCCGCCCGCTCGGAGCCGCGGCGGGCGCGGTCGTGGGCGGACTGTTCGGCGCGAAGGTCTGCCTGCTCGCGGCGGCGCTCGGCTTTCTCGCGCAGGTGATTATCATCCTAGCGTCGCCCGTGCCGGGGCTCCAACGGCAACCGGGGCTTGAACCGGCTTGATTCGAGCGGCGTTGTGAGTGCTTGCCAATGGCTCCCTTGGCGGGTAGGATAAGAGCGCCAGGAGGCCGGAGGGGTGGCCGAGCGGTCCAAGGCAACGGTTTGCTAAACCGTGACCCCTTAACCGGGGTCCGTGGGTTCGAATCCCACCCCCTCCGCCAGACCCAAACGCACGCCACCGAACACCTTCCGACGTATTCCAACATTCTCAAGGCTTTCCGCGTTCGTGCGGATACGTGTTTGCCAGGGTTCTGATGTGTTCTCCGGCCAGGACGGTTCGCACGTGTGGAAGCTCTTCTTCGTCCACGAGCGACGGCAGAATCTTCGGTTGCGAGTCGGTGTCGGCGGGCGATGTCGCGATCTTTCACTATCGGATACGCTCGCCCGAGGGCCTTGAGAGAACTCACAATAGTGGAGATGCCGGCTGGCATCTCTCGGGAACATCGACATCGGCCCGACGCGTCAGGGCCCTACCGCGCGGGCACGCGCGATGACTTCTTCCATGCGGTAGCCGAACAACTGTGGGGCATCGATTCCCGCCGCCGACAGGCGGCTACTGAGCTGGCTACGGTGATGAATCTCATGCTCCGCCATGGCCATCAGCAGGCGCCAGACGCTGACGTCGAAGCCGGCGAGGTCTTTGACGTGTTCGTGCAGCCGCGCGTCGGGCATCGTCTGAAGGCGCGCTGTCTCGTCCTCGTGCGCCCTCACGAGAAGGGCTCGCGACGCGGCGAGATCGAGATTTGGGCCCGGATCGAGCGCATCGGTCCAACGACCCTCAACGACCTTGGTCACGAAGAACCGCTCTGCGCCCGCGAGATGGCGGATGATGGCTCCGCAACTCAGCGCCCCGGGCCAGGGGCGCCACTCGAGGATCCCCTGGGTGACGCGATCCACCGCCGCCCACGTGCGCCGGCGAATCCCATCGAAGTAACGCACGAAGTCCGCGACCGACGCCAGCATTGTGCACGCCCCTATTCTTCGATCGCGCCGCCGGTCCGGCGCATGTGATCGCGACTCACACCTCAACGGCGCCCCCGATGGCCCGCAAATGCTCACGGAAGCTCAGGGACGGATTCGCGCCCCGCTCTTTCAGATACTCGTCAAACCGCAGTTGTTGGCGCAAGCGTGTTCCGGCCTGCACGGCTTCCGCCTGGCGACGCTCAGTCTCCCAGATGGACCTCGCCGTACGCAGCGTCTCTTCAACCTGGTCCGCCGGGACGAACAGCACACCATCGACGTCCGCAAAGACACAGTCGCGAATGCCGACGGTCCATTCACCGACCCGCGCCGACGTGAGTGCCTCAGGATCGCGCGGATCGAGACGCTGCGGGCCCGCGGCATACGCGCCGCAACTGAAGACCGGCAGTCCTATTCGAAGAAGATCGCCCGTGTCGCGGTGTGCGCCCCAGACGACAATGCCGGCCAGCCCGCAGGCCTGCGCCTCCAAGACAATGAGGTCGCCGATGCAGCTCTCATCCCACCGGCCGCCATTGTCGACCACTAAGACGTCTCCCCGTCGAGCCGTACCCATTGCCTCGAGAAAGATATCTACGCTCCCATAGTGTCGAGCGGGGAGCGCGCGACCGGTCGTCTTCATTTCCGGGGTGAGGGGATGGACGGCGAACGGCGCGAGCCGCAGTGGTGCGCCCAGCCTAAGACATGCGTCGGCGACGACCGGCGTTGTGAGCCCTACAAAGGCTTCCGCGATTTGTTCGCTGGTCATGCGGTCCCCCTCCCACGGTGCATGGAATCGTCACGCATCGATGTGCGGCGGCCGCCATCGGTCACGGCTTGAGATACTCCTCCCGCAGCGGGTAGAATGCGTCGAGGACGATCGCTGGGCCATCGACCGGCCGACCCCCGTGTGGCACACCGCCGGCGATCATGTACATCTCGCCGGGCTGCAGGATCTTCCGCTCATCGCCAATCCACATCTCAAGCCGTCCCTCGATCACCGTCCCGCCCTGCTCGTGCGGGTGGCTATGCGTTGGCACCATGCTCCCGGGCGAAAACTCCAGGTAGCTCAACATCAGGTTGCGCCCGGGGAGCGGCTTCATCATAACGCCGGGCGCGATTTCCTTACCGTGGAGCTCTTTCGACGAGACAAAGTGGCTCGGCATGACGCGCCTCCGGGCAAACGGTCTTGTCATCGGTATCCTGAATGAACGCGCTCCGGTCGTCTTGAACGATCGTGCCGTCCCTCGGGGCCGCACGGTCGGGCAGCGCCGCCTCGTCGCTCGGGCAACACCGGCGGACAATGTGGCCCAACCGCATGGGATCCTGGCGTGGCGGATCCTTCTCAGGATCGAGCCAGCGGCGCCTCAACCGCTGGAACTCCCACTGCGCGAGGTCGCCCTGTTCGTATCGCCTCCACAGGTCCTGCAGCTGGTCCATCCGATCTTCAGGTTCGCGGTGGACCGAGTCCAGCCGACCGAACAAGGCGACCAACCCAGCCACAAGGCCGAGGGAGATCAAAACGCCCCACCACCATCCCGGACCCCACAGATTCGGCCACACGGTCGTCTCCTCGCGTCCATCCCCACGAACGCGCGCAGAAAAAGGCCAGTGCCGATTCTTGGCCTCACCACCCCCGTCGCCACGGCCACGGCGGACGGCAGCGGTCAACGCTACCGACGACTCAGAAACCGATCGCCATCCGCCGCAGGTAGTCTCTGTCGCACTTCTGCTTCCGGCCGCCGATCTTCCGCAGCTCAGGCCGGACGCCGTTGCTAAGGCGAGCGACCCGGCGGGCTCGCAGAATGGTCCGATGAGTCCGACGAGGCCAGCACCGTCTCGGCCTCGGGGTCGGCATTTCTCGGTTCAAAGGCGATGACACGTCCGGCCGCCAAGTGTCGGTACGCCGCCTCGGTATAGGCAGCGTCATGCGGAGCCCTGTCGCGGTGTCGTTGATCGTGGGCGGGTGACCGAAGGCGGCAAAGTGATGATAGATATACGATCGGACCCCGTGGTATCCGAGCGGTCGCCCGTTGTTCTCGTCGATTCTCCCATCAGCGTCTCGGCGAGTTTGGACTTGGTGCTCCGACGGGACGCGCGCACGTCAATAACCCGCGGTATCGGCTTCGTCGACCAGCCGCGCAACGAGTCCTGCGGCCGATATGGCACGCGCCCGTGCGATACCCCGGCCCGCCCACAGCGAAATATAACCGGCATTGCCCCGTTTCCCCGCGGCGGTTCGCATCGGGCGCGTCAGTACGTTCTGCAACGGGAAAGGCAGGATTGTGTCTTCCTTGCCTTCCAGTGATTCGATAAAGGTGTTGCGAAGGCCGCGCGCGGGCCGCCCGGAGAACGCGCGTGTCACGACGGTCGTGTCGCTGCCCGCATTGAGGATCGCTCGCTTGTGAACCTCGGGCGCGCCCGACTCGGGACACGTCAGGAATGCGGTACCGAGCGACACCGCCACCGCTCCACGCTTCATCGCCGCCGCGATATCGCCGCCGTCCATGAGACCGCCGGACGCGATCAGCGGGACGGATACGATCTGCGCGGTCTCTTCGATCAGACGAAGCGTCGGCACCATGGCGGCTTCAAACGGAGCGGCGAACGTACCCCGATGCGCCCCGGCCTCTTCGCCCTGGAGGATGACCGCCGTGACGCCGGCGTCGGCGAGCAGGCGTGCCTCCTGGGCGGTGGTCGCGGTGCCGATGATCGTCGTGCCGCGCGCCGCGAGTCGTTTCATGGCGCCGGCGCCGGGGAGCCCGAACGTGAAACTGAAGATTGGCGGTTGCGCCTCGAGGACCGCCTCGAGTTGCTCTGGAAACGGGTCGGGAACGCTCGACGGTGCGGCCGGGGGCGGCAGTTCCAGTGCCGCGTGGATTTCTGAGAGGAGTGAGAGCATCGAGCTCGGATCGACGGAGCGCGGCACCGGTTCGTACCCGCCCGCGAAGAGGTTCACGTTGAACGGCTTGTCGGTGAGGGCCCTAATTCGCTTGACCGAGTCAAGAATCTGTTGCGAGGTAAGGTATGCGGCCCCGAGTGAGCCGAGCCCGCCCGCGTTGGACACTGCAGCCACGAGCTCAGGGGTCGACGGGCCGCCGCCCATCGGTCCCTGGATGATCGGGTGCTCGATACCCAACACGCGTGTCAACTCGTTCATACGACCGAGAGCCTCCGACCGGACCGTCCTTTGCCGCCATCGTACGGCGAAATATGCCGTCACGAAAAATGGTTTATTGTAATGAAAGTCATCTCCGCCGACGATGGCCGATGTTGGGGGGCAATCGTTGCATGGACGCACGTGACCTGGCCGTGTTCGCGGCAGTAGCCCGGGCAGGTGGCATTACGCGGGCGGCCCGCACGCTTCACACCGTACAGTCGAACGTAACACAGCGAATCCGGATCCTCGAAGCGGAGCTCGGCGTGCCATTGTTCCACCGGCGCAGTCGCGGCGTGACACTAACAAGCGCCGGCGAACAGTTGCTTCCATATGCCGAGCGTATCGGCCGCCTCATCGATGAGGCGAAGCGCGCCGCAGCAGACGGATCACGGGCGCACGGGCAGATTACGATCGGCGCCCTGGAGACCGCCACCGCGATACGGCTGCCCCCGGTCCTCTCGATCTACACATCGGCGTGCCCGGACGTCGACATCCAGATCCAGACCGGCACAGCCGCGGAGTTGACCGAGGCCGTGCTGGCGTATCGGGTTGAGGCCGCCTTTATCCCGGGCCCCGTACAGCACCCGGAGTTACTGGCCCTACCCATGCTCGAAGAGCAACTCGTGTTAGTCACCGCCCCGTCTATCGCCAACCCGCGGGAACTGAGGGAGCGGACCGAACCGGTAAAGATCATCGTGTTTCGCCCCGGTTGTTCGTATCGGGCCCGCCTTGAAGCGCTGCTCGCGGATTGAGGGCTTGTCAACGTGCGGCGTCTGGAGTTCGGGACACTCGAAGGCATCATCGGCTGCGTCGGCGCCGGAATGGGTATTACGATGCTGCCCCGAGCGGCCGTGGCACGAGCCGAGGCCGACGGCCGCGTCGCGCTACACGCACTGCCAACAGAGGAGGCCCGTGTGGAAACCGTGCTGGTGCGCCGACGGGACGCGTTCGTTTCAAACGCGCTTGCGCGGTTCATCGAGATTGCTCAGCAGCATTTGGCGGTACGGGTCGATGCATCTCATGACGGTGCGCACGCGCGTATGGTACGACCTGTCACGCGGGGCGTCGGCGCCGGCACGTCAGTGAAGATCAAGGGGAGATAGGAACCTCCATGCGTCGCGGACTCGTGTTGGGTGCTGACGCCGAGCCATCGGCGGCCGCCCTTTCGGACTGTTACGGTGCTGGATCAGGCTGTATCGGCATAGGAACTTCTGCCACAATTCCTCTTCGCGACCGAACGGTGTATACTTCCTTCGGAGGTCTTAGGTGCCAACCGTTGCGGGAATTGGGCCGTACCGGTTCTTCTTTTTCAGCAACGAGGGCACTGAGTCGCCTCATATTCATGTTCAGCGCGAGCGGCGGTTAGCCAAGTTCTCGCTCCGGTAATGTTGGTCTCCTCGACCGAATTCGCCGCTCATGAGCTTGGGGTCCTGATGCGGATGATCACCGAGCACCGCAAGGAATTCGTGGAGGCGTGGCATGCGTACTTTGGCGGTTGAGCCGAACCCCCGAGCTCGAGACGTGGAATTCACCGAAGACGAACTAATCGTGCATCTGCGCGATGGCCGAAAGGTCAGTGCTCCGCTCGCCTGGTTTCCTCGCCTCCTGCAGGCGACACCGCAGCAACGACGCAAGTGGGAGCTCCTCGGTGATGGAGAAGGCATTCATTGGCCGCAACTCGACGAGGACCTGAGCGTAGCCGGGCTGTTGCGTGGCACACCCGCGCCCGAGTCGAGTATCTAACCAGACCCATCCGCGGCCCCCAACACATAGCTTAGCTACGAGTCCATACGATGATACTCGTACGCGCCCATACATTCGATCAACGTGTCGACGCAATACTGACTCGACTCTCGGCCGAGTCAGATCATCAGGTAGCTTGTCTGATTGACGAAACGCACGGCCCGGTAGGCTGCGGGCCGTGGACAAAGATAACGGTCACGCGAGAAGCCTGCGAAGCAATAGGATTATTTTGCCCAAGCGACTTCGCGTGGCGCTGCGGCGACTATGGTCTGTACCTCGCCACCATCGCGTTCCCGAGCGCAGCGCACTTTTGGATGATCGAATACGATGTCAGCCTATGGTTTAGCAACCTCAGATCGTTCTTTTCCCGATTCGATGATGGCACTGATAGCGTAGATTTCATCGCACCCTACTTGGGGCGGCGTTTCCCTAACTGGTATTGGCATCGAGTCGCAGAACGCCGATATAAGCCTGTCTACGGATGCCTGTTCCCCATCGTCCGGGTCTCGGCCCGCGCACTGACACATCTCCTCGCAACGCGACGAGCCGACTCCGCTCAACGAAGCGATACCGAGTGGCCGAACGACGAGGTATTCGTTGCGTGCGAACTCGTGACCAATGGATTTCGCTGTCGAGATTTGAACAGCTTCGGCCCCCGTGTCTGCACGAGACAAACACTGAGTTTCAAACAACCTGTCCTGCTATCGGACCTCGAACGACACTCGCCAGATGACATGATCCACCACCCCGTGCTCTCGGACAACGACCTGAAGCGCAAAGAACGCATGCTTCAACGCCAGATCGCCCGCACGGGAACAATCGCACAACGAGTGCGACGTTTCATCTCGTCATGGAAATGGGCCAGCATCGAACGGCTCCACGCCGGTAGTAACCAACGCTTTTGGCGCTGAAAGGAGACGAGTGCGTGACAAGCGACCAACGACCGAAGGGAGAAGCGTCAGTAAGCGCCAAGAGACTCAGACTGCCGAGGACGCTGATACCATTCGGAGAGCCGTCGAGTTGGTCTATTTCGGATGGTTCTTCAACACTCAAAAGATTGACTGGCATGAATTGCTCGACAGACTGGAAAGGACGCAGACGTCGACCTGGGTTTCCGAGGCAGCCGAGCTTGCAGTCACCCCACCCGACCGTCACGGCACATCAATCTCCACGTCCGCCCATGCGGGCTGGACGCAGCGCTTAGCATCTCATACCCTGGCCGATGCGGCAGCATTGCACCGTCCGCATCTGTTATACTGACATATAATCTTCGTTGCATAGGGGCGAGCGATGCACACCACCACGCTTCGCAAGGTCGGCGGCTCGGTCATGCTGGCGGTGCCACCCGCCCTGCTCGATGTCGTAGAGTTGCGGCCGGGAGCCAAGGTCGGCATCGCCGTCGAGCATGGACGCCTCGTCGTGGATCCCAAGCCGCGGCGGCGCTATACCCTCGAGGAGCTGCTCGCCCAATGCCACCCGAGAGCCCGGCGTGCCAAGGGCGAGCGCGACTGGCTCCGTGACCGGCCGGTGGGCCGCGAACGCGTTTAATGCGGAGGGGCGAGATCTGGCTCGTGCCACTCGACCCGACAGCGGGGCATGAACAGCGGGGACAACGGCCGGTCCTGATTGTCTCGCCCGACACGTTCAATCACGTTACCAGAGTCCCCATTGTTGTCCCCATCACCACGGGGGGCCGATTCGCTCGCACCGCCGGCTTCGCCGTCTCGCTGACGGGGGCCGGGACGAAGACGACTCGGGTTGTCCGGTGCGACCAGCCGCGTGCGCTCGATCTGAGTGCGCGGAACGGCCGGAGGCTTGAACAGGTACCAGACGCAATCACCAGCGAAGTGCTGGCAAAGCTCGCGCCGCTGTTCGAGTAAAATCGAGAATCGCCGATGAGCGACGAGCGCCACCGCCCGCGCCCCGTAACAGCATCGCCAAGGGAAACGCGTTCTCGCTCCACACGACGGGCCGTCTGCGGCAGTGCCGGACAATAGGTGACGGCTCGATCCAGGAAATCCGGATGGCTGCCGCCCTGCGCCCTAGCCGCGACAGTCACTAGCGCGAAACTAGTACCTCCGATGAACCGGAACGCGTGGGGCACGATCAGCGCAACGAGCGCGTCGTCACGCGGTATGGTCCGGAGCCACGGCCAAATGTAGAGCTTCGTCACCAAACCGAAGGCCGCGAAGCTCATCAGAATCCTGAGGCCGAAAACCACGCGAATGTCCATTTTGGACTACCGCCCCGTTTTAGGGCGCTGGGCAACCAGTGCGTCGCGGTCGTGTCCATCTGAAAGTTCTCGCTCGAACCTCGCCATCAGAGCAGCCAAGGCTTCCGGCTGCTCATGTGTGGTGAGGTGACCGCCGGGCAGACGCTCGATCTGGAGCCCGAGGTGGCCGAGCCGTTCTTGTGCGAGGTCGACCTGACGGTGCTCGAAGGGATCCTCGTCGCTGCCGCCTACAAGAAACGGAAATTGACCGCGATAAGCCTTGAAGAGGCGGCCGAAGTCGAGCCGGTCGCGTTGCGCCTTGTGATCGGCCACGAAGCCCGCCGCCGCGGCAAGGTAGAACAGGCCATCGTGACGGTCCATGGCGCTGTGGAGCTCGCGGACCTCGGCGTCCGTTACCCGATAGCCTTTGGACCACATCACCCCTACCAGCATCTTGAACAGCGTG
>Ga0209060_10000411_pt1 | contig 83171 bp, 74 predicted proteins | sample Coa_R1_8_FD_187155 | JGI IMG/M metagenome (GOLD analysis project Ga0209060, IMG submission 187155) | Surface soil microbial communities from Centralia Pennsylvania, which are recovering from an underground coalmine fire - Coalmine... | ecosystem: Environmental > Terrestrial > Soil >... | reverse complement strand
CGTCAATGTGCGCCCGCCCAACAGGTGCACGTGCAGGTGAAACACCGATTGCCCGGCGCCCGCACCGACGTTGAGCACCGTCCGATATCCGTGTTCGATCTTGCGCTGACGCGCGATCTGCGCGGCGGTCAGATGGCATCGCCCGATGAGTTCCGCATCGGCTTCCTGCGCTTCCTTCAATCCCGCGAAATGTCTCTTGGGGATAATCAACACGTGCGTGGGCGCCTGCGGATTTATGTCCTCAAAGGCGAACACGTGCTCATCTTCATGAACTTTCTTTGCGGGAATCTCGCCCCGGATGATGCGGCAGAAGAGGCAACTTACGGTAGGGTCAGCCATAGAAAGTTTCCTAGCGGCAATTTTTACAAACCATAACAGCTGTGCGCGAAACATGCCAATCCGGGTATTACCGGCAGTGATTCGCGAGTTCATTGAATGCGTTGGAATTCACGTTCCATGTGCCCTCAAACGGATTATCGAGATCGGTGAGCACGAAATTCGCGAAGAACAGAAGCATGGTCGCAATCGCGATCGAGATAATTCCCAGCGCAAGGTTCTGAAAGGGAAAGAACAGAAACAGGAAGGGAATGGTACAAGCCGTAACGGTCACGAAAAGCATGAGAGTTCGGGGCATTCGCTTCGCGCTTACCGCGAGCCGCTCCTGGCGATGAGCACTGGCCTGGTTCGAGATCTCCAAGAGGCGTTCATGCACGCGCCCTCCCGAGGCATCCTCCAGCTTGGCTTCGGTGACACTGGAGATCACGCTTGAGAACAGCCGATCGGTCTTTTCCGTGCTTTTCTGATGTGAAAGTGTTGCCCACTCTGATTCGACCACTCCATGGGCGTAAGCTCGCACGGATCGGACAATCGGCTCGCGCGTTGTTTCCTTCAGCGGCTTGCTGAACAGGACGAGATCGCTCAGGGCACCCGACTCTTTTACAATTTCATTTTCGACCGCGGCAAATTGCCCCCAAATCACGTAGATCGCGAACGCATAAACGACGCTGTAGAGTGTCCCGATGATTTGGAGCAGTGCCCCCACCCCCTCGGCATCATTAGCGAACAACCTGTGGAAGCCAACTAGATGTAAAACGACATAAACTGCGACCGCGGTTCCGATGAACTGCAATCCGCGTACCCGGGTTTCGTCGGGAATAATTTGAAAGGCGCTCGGGTCGCCCATCAGTCGAGTCTCACCAGAAACACAGAGCCTTCGGAAGTCGTGGTCTCCGCCGCTAACTGTTGGGCACGCTCACGATCGTCGTCCAGCACGCGCACGCGGATCCACCAATCGCCGGTGGGACTGGAGAAACGCAGCACTTTGGCTGTGTGATAACGGTGAGTCAAATGATCGGCCAGCTTGGAAGCTTCGTCCTCGTCGGGAAATCCGCCGATCTGCACCGCCCACTTCCCGCCCGAATCCACCGGCTCGGGCGAGACCATTAACTCCACCCGCACCTGGGCCACGCCGGCTTTCCATACATCTACCTTCTGCGCGGCCGCTAAAGAGAGATCAAGAATTCGCCCCTTGATAAAGGGGCCGCGATCGGTAATGCGAACTAGCGCAGTCTTGCCAGTTTTCAGATTCGTCACGCGAACGATCGATCCGAGAGGAAACGTGCGATGCGCCGCGGTCATCGCGTGCATGTTGTAGATCTCCCCATTTGATCCGCGCCGGTTGTGATAGGGAGGTCCGTACCAGCTTGCCATTCCCGTCTGAATGACGAGGGGATAGGCGTTGGCGGGGATAGTGGGTTCCGCAAAATCGGGCGTTTCCTCCTTGGAGGGACTTTCTTTGGCTGGAGGGAGATTCGCCGCGGACTCCGGCGCCGGCAACTCCCCGGCAGAAGGCGGAGGCGGCACGTTCACCCGCGCCTGCTTGGGATGGCTGCAAGCCGAAAGCGACAAAATCAACAGCACGACAATCAGAATCATCGCTGTGTTGACGAACGGCGAATCGAAAAGTGCTGGGTCGAACGAATACCAAAACGCGAAAACTACTTCCGGGTCGGATGCTGCTCCATGTAATCGGCGAACTCGGCCAACTTCTGAGATGCCGATCGTAGAGCCTTGGTCGAGTGGGTCCGAACCGCCGGAACCACATCGTCGTTCAAGTATTTGAGGAACTCTGGGATCTCTTTTTCCAGGCGGTCGACAGCCTCGTTGATGGTTTGGCTGACGCGCGCCGAAGCGTCTTCGACCTTTCGGTTGAAGTCGTTCATTGTATCCCTCATGATGAGCCGTGAGCAGGCCCATGCCGTACTGCGGATGCCAGGCACCGTCATTATTTACTGCCTGAAGGCCTAGGTCAATGCCCGAGCGGGCTCGTACTGATTCATCGCGAGGACGTTCAGAGGTACATAGCCGTCAAGACTCCTCATGCGCGGGTTAGAATCGTTCATTTGCCGGAATGATCTCCGCCCAACACCTCGGTTGCGACACATCCATTCAAGAGTTCCGTGGCCGGGTGCTTGCCTGGTTTGACGCGAATGCCCGCGATCTGCCATGGCGCGAGACACATGATCCCTACTGCATCTGGATCTCCGAAATCATGTTGCAGCAAACTCGCGTGGCGGCCGTGATTGCACATTATCACGAGTTTCTTCGGCGTTTCCCGACAGTGACCAAGCTCGCCGCGGCCCGTGAATCGAGCGTACTTGCCGCGTGGAGCGGGCTTGGCTACTACCGGCGCGCCCGCATGATGCACGCTGCCGCAAAACAGATTGTACGCAAGCGTAAAGGCAAATTTCCCGAGACTGCGGCAAGATGGCGGGAATTGCCCGGCATCGGACGTTATACCGCCGCAGCAATTGCTAGCATCGCATTCGATGAAAGCGTTGCAGTCGTCGACGGGAATGTGGAGCGCGTTCTGCAACGCACCCGGGGGAAGCACCTCTCCGTTCAGGACTGCTGGCAGGCTGCTGAAGAATTGCTCGACGGTAGCCGTCCCGGCGACTTCAATCAAGCCATGATGGAATTGGGCGCCACCATTTGCGTCCCGCGATCACCGATGTGTTTGACGTGTCCAGTGGTCGATTTGTGCGCGACGCGCGGCGAGTTGCCAGCCATTGCATCTCCTCCCCGTCAAATCAAGCGACAAATCGACTACGTCCTCGCTTGCAGGAACAGTGCAGTATTCCTGGTGCGCAGATCAAAAGATGCTTCTCTCATGGCTGGCATGTGGGAACTGCCCGAACTGAAGGGGGCGAACGGCGTGGGGAATCTCCGGCAAAGAGACTCGAAGCCCGCGATTAGCGTGAGGCACTCGATTACCATTACCAACTATGAAGTCCGGGTCTGGCAGGGGAGGCCGAGTGGCCGGCCAGGAGAATGGGTCCCCTTGACCAGGCTTCCTAAGCTCGCCTTGACCGGCCTGGCGCGGAAAATTCTTCGTCGAGCCAATCTGCTCCCCGCACCACAATCTGCACCCGCCAGCATGGGATAATAGTGCGAGTTCATTCCAGCCTATGCGTGATCACTGCCTTGTTTTCGCTTTGTGCACCTTTCTAGCCGTCGGCGCGGCTGCCCAACAATCCACTCCGACGCCTTCCGTTGTTCCGCAATCGAATGCCGATAGGAATCCGATCGAAGCTCCGCGGCCAAACGCCGCCTCCAGCGCGGAGCACGATTACACGCAGGAATCTTTTGTCATCGAGAAGATGCAGTCCACCTATCGCTTCGAAAACGATGGCACGGGCCGCAAGGAAGTGGTCGCTCGCATCCGGGTGCAAAGCGAGGCTGGCGTGCAGCAGTGGGGACAACTCCAGTTCGGTTACAACTCCGCGAACGAAACGGTCGAGATTCCGTACGTTCGAGTTCTGCAGAAAGATGGCAGTGTGATCAAGGCCGGCGATGATGCCGTACAGGATCTCAGCGCACCAATCGAGCACGAAGCGCCGGTCTACACCGACTATCGTCAGAAGCACGTTACCGTGCCTGGGCTGCGTCCCGGCGAAGTTCTCGAATACGATCTCGTCACCGTCATTCACACGCCGCTGGCTGCGGGCCAGTTCTGGACCGAATACCAGTTCGACAAGAACGACATCATTCTAGATGAATCCGTCGATGTAGATGTCCCCGCAAACCGCCCAGTGAAACTGAAGAACAAACCGGGAATGGATCCCAAGATCTCTGACGCGAATGGCCGGCGAGTTTATCACTGGACAAGCTCGCACCTGCAGCGCGAGGACGACGACAAGAGTCCGGACAAGAAGAAAAAGAAGCCACGTCCTGACGAAGATCGACCCGATGTTCAACTGACAACTTTCGAAACCTGGGAGCAGATCGGACGCTGGTACGCCAGCCTGGAAAAAGACCGCCGGGTGCCGTCGCCGGAGGTGCGAGCCAAAGCTGCCGAACTCACTCGTGGGCTCAGTTCCGATCTCGATAAAACCGAAGCGCTGTACGATTTCGTTGCGAAGAACTTCCGCTACGTCAGCTTGTCGCTGGGGGTTGGCCGCTATCAACCACACGCCGCCTCCGACGTGCTGCACGATCAGTACGGCGACTGCAAAGACAAGCACACGCTGCTGGCGTCGCTCCTCGAAGCCGAAGGGCTGCATCCCTATTCCGTCCTGATCAACTCCAGCCGCAAGCTTGATCCCGATATTCCCTCGCCTTCGCAGTTCGATCACGTGATCACGATGCTGCCGATGGGCAAGGAAGAAGTCTGGATGGACACGACGGCCGAGGTCGCGCCCTTTCGCCTGCTCGCGTTCAGTTTGCGTCACAAGCAGGCACTCGTAATCCCCCCTGCCGAGCTCGCCTCCGCGCCCGCGCCGCACTTGGAAGAAACTCCCGCCGACACGCCCATGCCGGACACAGAAGTCTCCGAGATCGTCGGGAAGGTCAACGACATCGGCAAGCTCGACGCCCACGTGCACTATGAATTTCGCGGGGATGAGGAATTGCTGCTGCGCTCCATCTTCCGCCGTGTACCCGAAGCCAACTGGCAGCGCGTCGTGGAAAACGTGAATGCCAGCCTGGGCGGGGACGTCACGAATTTGAAGGTTAGTGATCCAGCGGCTACTCGCGAGCCGTTCACACTCTCCTACGACGTTTCGAAGGTGAATTTTCTGGATTGGTCGAAGAAGAAGGCTGACATTCTTTTGCCGCTGGTTCAATTCAGCTTGCCTGACATCGATGAAGATGGCACCGATGCCGATTCCGAACCGCTGAAATTGGGTCCGAAAGCCTCATACGCCTACAGCATCAAGCTCGACCTGCCGCCGAAGTACACCGCTCACGCGCCGCTCGCGATTTCGATGAAGCGTGATTACGCCGAATATGAGGCGACTTATAAACTCGACGGTACGATCTTCACCGCCGAGCGTAAGCTTACAGTTCGTCAGGACGAACTCCCCGCCGCCCGGGCTCCGGATTACGCGTCATTCCGCCGTGCGGTTGGCTCCGATCTGGCTCAGGAGTTGTCGGTGGAAAGCGCCGTCGCCGGCGCGCCCGTACCGCCTCCCGACATGAAGGCCGATGATCTGGTCGAAAGCGCACGCGCCGCCTTTACCAGCGGCAATCTCCCGCTTGCGACTGCGCTGCTGAAGCGAGCTACTGACGTCGACCCCAAAAACAAATATGCCTGGAATATGTTGGGCCTCGTCTACTCGCAGTTGCGTGAAAACGAGCAGGCCATTGCGGCGTTTCAGAAGCAAATCGAGGTCAATCCTTACGATGATTACGCCTACAACAACCTCGGCCGCGTTTACTGGAACGAGCGCAAGTATGACGACGCATCAAAAGCATTCAACAAGCAGCTGGAGAATAATCCCCTCGACAAGTATGCCCACCTGTATCTCGGCTCGATGTACTCGGAGTGGCACAAGTACAACGAAGCGGTGCCGGAGCTAGAGAAGGCGGCTCAACTCAACCCGGATAATGCCGAGTTGCAAGTCACCCTGGGTGACGCATATCTGAACCTTGGCCAGGATGATAAGGCGTTACAAGTGTTCGATCACGCGGTGGAACTCTCCGCCACTCCGCTCGTGTGGAACAACATCGCCTATCAGCTTTCGCTCAGGAAAGCTCATCTAGATCGCGCGCAGCAGTACGCCGAGTCTGCCGTTTCGGCCACGGCGGCCGCTCTCCGCAACATTACGCTTGACGGTCTTACGCAGCAGGAATTGCCCCTGGTTTCTTCGCTCATCGCGTATTGGGACACCCTTGGTTGGGTTCACTTCGCTGAGGGCGATCTCGCGACTGCGGAAAAATATGTCGCTGCCGCCTGGGGACTTGGGCATCACGGTGAAGTCGGCGATCACCTCGGCCAAATCTATGAGAAGCGCGGGGAGAAAGACCTGGCCCTGCGCACTTATGCGCTCTCGATGAACGGTCTGCGCCCGATTCCCGAAACCCGCGAGCGCCTCGCGGCGCTGGTGGGGGGCGATGCTAAGGCGGATGCGACGGTTACACGCTACAAGGACGAGTTGCAGCACCTGAGCACCATCGACTTGGGGAAAGCCACTCAAACCGGCAACGCCGATTTCTTCATCCTGCTGAGCGGCGGCGGAGGCATACAGGCTAAAGTCGATGCGGTCAAGTTCGTGAGTGGAGACGAAAAACTGAAGTCCTTCACCGAAGCCCTGCGGACCGCCGATTACCACGTCACTTTTCCAGATGGCACTCCGGTGAAAATCCTTCGCCGCGGAACCTTATCGTGTTCTATGACGACCCGCAAATGTGAGTTCTCGCTCACCCTGCCGGATGATGTCATCACGGTGGATTGAAACGTTTCGCCGCCAATTCAAAGGTGGAATGTCAAAAGATGTAAAGCTGCTTATATCGTTGCAGGGGTAATCGATCACATCTCCACAATAAGCAGCAGCATCAAATTCAATTATGAATGCAGCCTTTGCTCGCTGGTTACTCCCAACGTGGGTAAGCCCGAGTGCAATCGCAGCCGTTATCGCGACTGCGAGCCTGATCACGACTTGCAATCTTCAGGCGCTGGGCCAGAATCAGAACTATCCGCCTCCGCAAAACCAAAATCCGCAGGATCAGAATGCGCCGCGCGAGCAGCAGGGCCAATACAATCCTCCTCCGCCTCCCCCACCGGCCAGCGGACAGAATCCGTATCCCAACGAAGCTCCACCGCCGGGGCCACCGCTCTCTCCGCAACAGCTCGATCAATTGGTTTCCAGGATTGCGCTTTACCCCGATCCGCTTCTGGCACAGATTTTAACTGGCGCCACCTATCCTGACCAGATTCCAGATGCCGCGCAGTGGGCCAACGAGCATAGCAATCTCAGAGGTGACGATCTCGCGAATGCGATCCGCGATGACAACTTGCAATGGGACCCCAGTGTCATGGCCCTGCTGCCATTTCCATCCGTGTTGAACATGATGGCGCAGGACATGCAATGGACACAGAAGCTAGGCAATGCTGTCTTGCAGGACCGGGACGCTGTCATGGACGCGGTACAGCACATGCGCCAACAGGCATATCGCTATGGCTACTTGCGTTCCAATCCTTATGACAACGTCGTGGATTCGGACAATGATATTGAGATTCTTCCGACCAATCCGGCGTATATTTACGTTCCCTATTACGATCCGTACCTTGTCTACGCCGCTCCCCGGCCGGGTTTTTATATTGGAGGAGCCATCCGATTCGGTCCCGGAATTGTGCTTGGAGCTGGATTCGCCCCCTGGGGATGGGCTCATCCTTACTTCGACTGGCACCGCCACGGAATTTTCTTCGACGCCACACCCTGGAATCGCGGATGGGTGAACCGCGGCTATTACCGTCACTCCTATGCGCATCCCTACGAACGTCGTCCGGGACCGCGCGTAGAACGCCATGCATTCCACAGAGGCGAACGTCGCCGATAAGCAGAATTCAAATGAGGCAAAAAAGCCCACGGCCTAAGTCGTGGGCGGTGCCTGGCGGACGAGTCGCGCCTATGAAACGCACGCAACACGGTAGACGAATCGTTACGGCACCAATCCTTTCGTGCAAATTCCGGTAGGACTCACATTCGTTCCAAGGAAATTCGACAGGATCTTCGGTTGATCCACGGACGTTCCTGAAGAATTCCAGAATCGGTTGAAAGTGACCAGCGAATTGGGCATGGAATGAGCTCGCGTGACTTGCTGCCCGCCACAGACTGTCGTCCCCACATCCGTGGAGGCGTCTTCTCCTCGATAGAACGGGCCGCCGGGAGTAATATTCGCGTAATTGTCGAAATCGAGACCTGGCACCATGGCCACGTGGCAGGTGCGGCAGCTGCGTGCGACGACGTTTTGATAGAAGCTAGTCGCCGCAGCCCCGCGTCCTTTCCAACTGCTCGGCAAGTAAGTTTTATTCAGCGTATGGCTCAGCGCATACCAGCCATTGATCAAGCTGGTTTCGGCCGCGGTAGGACCTGCTTGTAGAACGTTCTGATTGAGTTGATAGATGGAGGCTTCCTGAGCGGCTTCCGTAAATCCGGCCGCGGTCGAGAATTCGAAGTTGCCGGTGTCATACGGCAGGAAGTGCCCGCCGACATTCGCAGCTTTGCCTGCGTTGGGAAAGAACCCGGCGTACTTGTCGCCGCCATGACAGACGACGCAAGTCCCGGGAACAAATTTTTCGCGCCGAGTGTCCAGATTCACTGATGGCAGCAATTGGCCGCTGGGTCCAAAAATATAGAACCTCGTGAATGGCTTGCCTCCATTGACGCCGGTGTGCACCTGGTAATCCATGGCCACGCACGCGACCAGATTCTTTCCCGCCGCGGTGTTGGCGATTGCCGTGTTGATATCCGTCTGGCTGTCGGTCGGCGGGCCCAGATGATTGCACACGTAGGCTGCCGTGTTCTCGGAGCCGTAAGAAATCGAGTGATGCTCACGCGCGAGATTCAAATCGATCTTGTTGATGTAAGTGGCCTTGTATTCGGTTGCGCCGGAAGCGAATTTGCCAATTTTCACCATGCGCTGCCAGTCGTTGAAACTGATCGCCCCAACCAAGTCGCCGGTCGAACTGCAACTCGATACCGCTCCGATCGCCAGATAGTAGGCACACGCCTGGACCCGTGAATCCAGTCCCTTCTCCGCGAGGAATGCGTCACTACGAGGGACGATGTCAGAAGGTTGGCCGGTAACCGGTGGCAAGAACAGTCCCACGGAAGTCGAGCCGAGCATCGCCGTCATGGTGGAAACGACCGGTGCTTTGATGCCGGTCAATGTGGCCTTGCCGAGGTCGGTTATGCCCGTTGGATTCAAGCCGACCACCGGCACATTCACCGCGGCGGCTCCCTGACATTTGAGTTGAACCGTCGCGGCATTGACGTTGTAAGGCAGCGCGTAATCGCCCAGGTCATTTAGATTGACGGGGCCGGCGAGTTTAATTTCAGAGGCGTCGAGCAGTGTCGCGGTTGCGGTCACGTGGACGTTGAAAAATTCATTCAAGGTGCCGCAAGGCGTGCCGTCAGCCAAAGCCATGCTTCCCACAATCACCGGCGGAAACGAGAGAGGTGTTCCATAGACATAATCCGTCGTTGCCACGTTGGGCATGTTGACCACGGTCGGCCCATTGGTTGTGCAATCATCAAATGCAGCGCCGCCATCCACGGAGCAGTGAGTGGTAAATGTGCTGATCACCGGCACGCCCGGAATGGTGAACTGCCCCTTCAGATTGGTCGAGATCGTACCAGTGGGCGGATAGTGTTTTGCCGTCGAACTATCCTCCAGATACGCCGGAATGTTTGGCATCTTCACGTCGCGATTCAGCGACTTGATAAATCCCCACGTGATGAAGGAGCGATAGAAGTTCGCCCCAGCCGATGGTGCTGCAGGAGGCGTCAGAGTTACCGGAGGCGGCGTTACCGGAGGATTCCCGATCGTATCGGTATTGACCGCAACGCGGCGTTCGGTGAATCCGCCCTTGCCGTTGGAAACCAACACGTAGGCAAAGTGCAATCCGGGACCATTGGGCAATGTCCAGGTTGTCGACGCCGCATTTACATTCGTGATGGTTCCATCGGTGGATCTCCACTGATAAGACAGCGTTCCTCCACCCGAGCTGCTGACTGTAACCGCGACAGTGACTGTGACCGGGGTGACGGGCGCTGGCCCTGCGGCCGATGCGCGGTGATAGGCCGCCAATGAAGCTGTTCCTACTGCGGCAACCATACAGGCGATCTGCAGCCTTCGTGAATGTGCAATGATTCGCATAATCCCCCTCGTGAAACGGCGAACGTTATCCTCGGCACCAGGAATGCCCTTCCAGGATTGCTGGAGATTTATCAGTAGCCCGAGGATCCCTGAATCGTTGATGGCCCGTTGCTAACCCTGGAGCCTAGAAGAAAACCGCCCGAAAACCGACAGCGAGGAAGCAGATTGGGATGACAGTTTAAGTAAGCCGATTGTTTTGTCAAGTACTTTCGGCGTGCGCTTGATGGGGCGAGAGTTGCACGCGACAACCCTCCCGCCCGTGCTGTCATCTATTTTGTCGCTGTATCGGAACGAATCTCTCTGGTATGGGCGCCATCTGTCGTTCGGGTAGTAGTGACATCAGGGCTTGTTTGCGTTTCATCCCCCTCACGCTTTTGTTAGCGTGCGTCGGTTGCGGCGGTTCTTCCCCCAGCAAAGCTCCACAATCGACCTCGCCAGAGCAGGTCAACATCCAGCTGAACCAGAAATCGGTGAACCTTCTGGTCGAGGGACAACTCCAATTCACGGCGACGGTGACCGGCACGAACAATACATCTGTTACCTGGTCTGTCGACTCGATTGCTGGCGGGAATGCCTCGGCGGGCACGATTACAGCGTCCGGACTCTATAGGGCGCCCAACACTCCCGGAACCCACACGATTGTGGCTACCAGCGCCGCCGATCCTACCGCAAGTGCGAGCGCGACGGTCACCGTGCAGGCGGCAATTACAATCAATCCCCAGACTGCGGGCATCGTCACCGGCACGACTCTGCAATTCGCGGCTCAACTTCCGAGCCAATCGAGTGCTGCCGTCACATGGTCGGTAGACGGGATTGCCGGCGGCAACTCCTCCATCGGGACGATCAATCCCACGGGTCTCTATACCAGTCCATCGCAAATTGGGAGTCATACGGTCTCGGCGAGCATCAACAGCCCGAAAGCGACGGCAAGTGCAAATATCACTGTATTCAGCATCTCAATTTCTCCCGGTGGAACTCTGATATTCCCCGCCGCGCAGCAGCAATTCAGTGCCACCGTGCAGGGTCTGAGCAACAGTTCGGTCACGTGGCTGGTGGATGGATCCCCCGCTGGCAACGCTCCCTCGGGAACCATCACGACCAGTGGGCTCTACACCGCCCCCTCCGCAACCGGCCCACATACCATTGAAGCGGCGAGTGTGGCCTACCCATCGAGCGGAGCAACGGTGCAGGTAATGGTGGTAAACGCAAGTTCGGGCTCGGTTCTCACCTATCACAACGATGACGCCCGTGACGGCGCTTTTACCCAAGAAACAACACTTAACCCCGCGGTGGTCAATTCCTCGCAATTTGGCAAGCTGCGCGCTTATCCGGTGGACGGCCAGATCTATGGTCAGCCTCTCTACGTTTCGCAGCTTGGAATCAACGGCGGGACGCACAATGTGGTCTACGTCGCGACGGAGAACGATACGGTCTACGCGTTCGACGCCGATGGTCTGCAGAGTTCGCCGCTATGGTCGAGCAGTCTAGGAGTACCCTCGCCTCGCAACGACACAGAAGGCATCTCGCCGATGATCGGCATCACTAGCACGCCCGTCATCGATATTACGACGGGCACGATGTACGTCCTGGCAGACACGACTGGCGGATTCTTCCTGCACGCGCTCGACATCACCTCGGGCGCCGAAAAATTCGGTGGCCCCGTTCAGGTGACCGGGTCCGTGTCCGGTAGTGGCTGGGACAACAGCGGCGGTACCATCACGCTCGAATGGCAGTGCTATCAGCGCACCGGACTTGCATTCAATCCGGCTACGAATTTGATCTACATAGGATTCGGTCATTGCACCCACGGCTGGCTGTTTGCCTACGACAAAACTTCGCTGCAGCAAAAAGCCGTATTCAATGACACAGCCGACGGCGCCGGTGGAGGCCTGTGGAACAGCGGCGGCGCGCCCGTGATCGACGACTCTAACGGCAATCTCTTCATCATGACCGGCGTCGATCTCGACGATCCGCCAAGCGGCTACAACGATTCGTTCCTGCACCTGGATCAGAATGCCCTCACCGTGCTGGATTTTTTTCAGCCCGACAACGCCGCTTATCTGGCCCTCAACGATGCTGACCTGGGCAGCGGCTCGCCGGTTCTCATGCCGAGTAATTCCTCGAGCACGCCGCATGAAATTATCGGAGGCGGCAAGGACGGCAACATTTTCGTTGTGAACCGGGATGCGATGGGCTCATTCTCCCCAAACGCCAACAATGTGATCGAGACCGTGCATACCGGCGTGCAGCAGTTCGATAACATCTTCGCCACACCTGCGTATTGGAATGGATTGCTATACGTTCACTGCGAAGGCGACGTTCTACGGGCATTCAGTTGGAGCAACGGCCAGCTCTCACAGCAGCCGGTCGCCACGGGACAGCCGGTCTTATATACGCATGGAGCGACCGTTTCTCTGTCATCGAGTGGCACAAGCAACGGAATTGTCTGGGAGATTGACAACTCCAACTACGGCAGCGGCCCCTCTATCTTGCGAGCCTATGACGCCATGAACATCGGCAATGAACTGTATGACAGCACGCAAGCCGGTTCGCGCGACACGGCAGGAGCGGCGCTGAAGTTCACGTCACCAACGATCGCCGGCGGAAAGGTCTTCGTGGGAACTTCGAACGAGTTGGACGTCTACGGCTTGCTCAACCACTAATCCTCACCAGATCCGAACCCGCTCGTCCGGGGCCAAATACAACTTCTCTCCCGGCTTCACATCGAAGGCTTGGTACCATGCATCCACGTTGCGCACAGTTTCCGCGCGACATTGACCGGGAGCATGCGGATCCGTCATGACCTGCTGGCGCAGCGCCGCCTCGCGCGTCTTCGATCCCCAATTCTGCCCGAAGGCGATAAAAAACTGCTGATCACCGGTGAATCCATCCCGCTCGGGGGCGGGCTTTCCGCCCAACGAAGCGCGATATCCGTCGTAGGAAGCAACAATACCGCCCAGATCGGCGATGTCCTCCGCCAAAGTCTGCTTGCCATTCACTGACAGATCCGGAAACGGCTTGTAGCTGTCGTATTGCGCGGCCAGCGCCGCCGTAGCTGCTTCAAAGTGCTTCAAATCTTCCGGAGTCCACCAGTTGCGCAGCCGCCCGGTCGCATCGAACGTGCTGCCTTCCGTATCGAAGGTATGGCTGATCTCATGCCCAATGATGGATCCGATCGCGCCATAATTCACCACGGCTGGCGCCTGCGGATCGTAAAACGGCGGCTGCAAAATCGCGGCAGGAAAGTTCAAAGCATTCTGCAGCGGCAGATTCACAGCGTTGACCGTCTGCGGCGTCATCGACCACCCCTTGCGGTCAACTGTTTTGCCCAGCCTCGCGACCTCTCGCTGATAATGAGCCAGATCCCCGCGCCAGATGTTGCCGAAAATGTCAGCGCGTTTCACCTCGTAATTCGAATACTCGTGCCAGGTCTCCGGATATCCGATTCCCACGTACAAGCCCGCCAGCTTCGATTCCGCCTCTTTCTTGGTCGATGGATTCATCCAGGTCAGGGCTTCAATCCGCTTATGGAATGCGGCAATGATATTGGCCACCATGGCTTCAGCGCGCTCCTTGGCCTCCGGAGGAAAATATTTCTTTGCATAGGCCTGGCCGACCGTATCACCGAGTAAACCATTGACCACAGCGACTCCGCGTTGCCAGCGCGGACGCTGCTGCTCAGCGCCCGACATCTCCTTGCCGAAAAACGCGAAGTGTTCCTCGGCCATCGCTTTCGGCAACACGCCCGCGTACTCTTCGATCACGTGCAGCGCCATCCAATCCTTCCACGTCTCCAGAGGCGTCGACGCTACCAGCGTGGCTTCACCTTTAAATGCCTCCGGCTGCCAGACCATGAACGCGTCGACGTCGCCCAGGCCAGCGCCACGGAAATATTCCGACCAGTCGAGTCCGGGCGCGTTGGCGGAGAAATCCGGCCGCGACCACGTATTGTCCGCCTTATGGATATCTTCGTTTTCCGCCAGGCTACGATGTGTCTGCGCTATCGCGTGTTCCAGCGCCACAACCCGGACTGCGCGGCCCTCCGCACCGGAAAACCCTCCCAATTTCAACATGGTCGCTGCGTGTGCCTGATAGTCCGCGCGTAGCTTCTTCATATGTTCGCTATCGGACAGGTAATACTCACGATCCGGCAACTCGAGCCCGCCCTGCAGCAAGTAGGGCGTGTAGTGCTCGGGATCGTGAAATCCTGGCGCTACCCAAAGCCCAAAAAGATTTGCGGTATGAAAGTTCGTATTATTCAATGCATCGACATCTGCACGGAGAGTCTCTCCCAAAGCTTTCGCCAGTTCCTTCTTGTCGCGAATGGCGGCAATCGCATCCAGGTGCGAACGCAGAGGAGCCATTCCCTTGGCCTCGATTGCCGCGTCATCCATGTAGGAGTTGTATAGGTCGGCTACTTTTCTCTCGGGCGATCCCGCTGGCGGATTCGAGTTTGAAATTTCCTGAATCAGGTCTGACGTGCGCTTGGTGCTCAAATCCGAGAGAATCGTGAATACGTTGACTCCGGCCCGATCCGGTGGAATCGTGGTGCGCTTGAGCCAATCGCCATTGCAATACAAATAAAAATTGTCTCCCGGCTTTACCGAACGATCCAGGTTCGCAACCTGGATTCCGTGCACTTCCTGAATGGCATTTTGCGCGAATACCGCCGCCGCGCAGAGTGCCAGACACAAAACAGCCAACTTCCAATAAGAAGAGAGGGCTTTCATCGATGACTCCAAAAGGCGGGATATTTGCAGACTTGCCGTCACCTACCAGTGTACGCCGCTGGGAGCCGAGTCTCATGGAGCAGGTACTAGCACCTGATCCCTAGACTCCGGTTCTCCGCTTGTGCCATGCCGTAGCCTGCTCATAGGCATAAGCCAGGCGAAACACCAGGTCTTCGCGCCAATGTGGTCCGGCAATCTGCAGCCCGAGCGGCAATCCGTTTTGAGTGAACCCGCATGGAATCGAGATTGCCGGCAGGCCCCACACATTAAATGGACGCGTGTTCCGCAAAAGGGTGAGTTCGGCGGGACGGAGCGTCTCAGGATTCTTTTTCAAATCGGCAATCGCCGGAGCAGGGATCGGTGTCGTGGGCGTAACCAGCAAATCCACCTCCGCAAAAATCCTGGCGATTCGGCAGCGTTCCTGCTCCAGTTCGCGGCGCTTCACAATGTATTCCGCAGCCGAAACCTTCTCGCCGGTGCGGATGCGCCGCAAAGTCTCCGGCTGATAGAACTCCGGCGTCTGGTTGATGTTTTCCGCGTGAACCGCATATGACTCGGCAGCTTGCAGCGCGCGGTCTGTCGGCACTTCCAGCCGGATCTCTTTTACTTCGGCGACTAGAGTGCCGATCCCGAGCAAGGCATGCTCCATCGCACTGGCAACGTCTGGATCAAGTTCGGCGAAGAAATGATCGCGCAGCACGCCAACCCGCAGTGGCCTCGCATCTTCCCTCAGAGCTCCGACATAGTCCGCGACAGCAACATCCGCCGTCGTCGTGTCCTGCTGATCGTATCCGGCGATTGCCTGCAACACGATTGCCGCATCCTTTACGCTCGTGGTCAGTGGCCCCACGTGGTCGAGCGACGCGGAAAGTGGAAACACTCCGCGGCTTGAGACCCGGCCATACGTCGGCTTGATGCCCACGCACCCACACAGCGACGCCGGTTCGCGAATGGATCCTGCGGTATCTGTCCCGATCGCCGCGCAAACCATTCCCGCAGCAACGGCCGCCGCCGATCCTCCCGACGACCCTCCCGTAATGTGCCCCGGATCCCACGGGTTGTAGATCTCGCCGAAGTAGCTGATCAGCGAACTCGCCCCGTAGGCGAATTCGTGCAGATTATTCTTTCCGACAATAATTGCGCCTGCCTCTCGCAGCCGGCGCACGATTTCGGCGTCTTCACCGGGAAGTCGCCGTTCGAACAGTTCACTACCCGCGGTTGTCCAAACTCCGGCAGTATCGATCAAATCCTTCAGCGCGATGGGAATTCCATGCAGAGGACCGCGCCACTGCCCGTTCAGGATCTCCGCCTCCGCCATAGCGGCATCCCGCAACGCGGGATCCCCGGTGACAGTGATGAACGCGTTCAGAGCGGGATTCTGCTTTTCAATCCGCGACAGACATTCGCGCGTAATCTCGACGGGAGAAATCTCCCCCCGCCGCAAACGCAAACCAATGTCGGAAATTGTGAATGTGCCGATCACAAAGAGCAATTCATTCTACAAATCGATCTTCCTCTCTGCACCTGCATGCACACTCTGGCTTGTTTTCCGGCGCACAGTTCTCTCCAAACGAAAAGTCCTATAATCAATTCGTGGGTTTTCGGGGAGACCATTAGCACCATGGCAGAGATGACGATCGCTCCGGTCGCGACGCACGGATTCTTCATGGATGGCCGCTGGCATGAAGACGGCGACCTCGTCGAGATTCATGCCCCCTATGACGGCAGCCTGATCGCACGCGTAGTGCAAGGCAGCAAGGAGCACGCTGAAGCCGCCATAGCCGCTGCCGTGAAAGCCTTCGGCACAACGCGCCGCCTCCCCGCCTTTGAACGGCAGCGCGTTCTGCGCCGCATCTCCGGCGCGATCGCCGAGCGCAAAGAAGAATTCGCGCGCACGCTTGCCCAGGAAGCAGGCAAGCCCATCAAAGGCGCTCGCACCGAAGTCGAACGCGCCATCTTTACTTTCAACGTAGCCGCCGAAGAGAGCACACGTATTTCCGGCGAGTATCTTCCGCTGGACTGGCAGGAATTCACTGCGGGACGTTGGGGCATTGTCCGCCGGTTTCCGGTCGGTCCCGTTGCCGGAATTACGCCATTCAATTTTCCGCTCAATCTTGTTGCCCACAAGGTCGCGCCCGCGATTGCCGCCGGCTGCCCGATGGTGCTCAAGCCGGCTCCCCAGACACCGCTCTGCTCGCTGCTCTTGGCGGAATGCGTTCAACAGGCAGGATGGCCTGATGGCGGCCTGAACGTCCTTCCGCTTTCGAATGAAGACGCGGGCATACTTGTCACCGATGACCGCATCAAGCTGATCAGCTTCACCGGCAGCGTCCCCGTCGGCTGGGACATCAAGCGCCGCGCCGGGAAGAAGAAAGTTGTCCTCGAACTGGGCGGTAATGCCGCGGTCATCGTGCACAGCGACGCCGACCTCGCCTACGCCGCCGAGCGCTGCATCTCCGGAGGTTTTGCCTACGCCGGACAAACGTGCATCTCGGTCCAACGTATCCTGGTAGAAAACTCCGTCTACGGTCGATTCACCGATCTGCTGGTGGAAGGCGCAAAGAAGTTGCACGTAGGCGATCCGCTCGACGAATCCACCGACGTTGGACCCCTCATCCGCGAAAGCGACGCCGTTCGAACGATGACTTGGATCGACGAAGCCGTCCGCGCCGGGGCCCGTCTGCTCTGCGGCGGTGGCCGCAACAAACTCGTCGTCGATCCCACGGTTCTCACCGGCACCAAGTCCGATATGAAAGTAAATTGCCAGGAAATCTTCGGTCCGGTGGTCACCGTCGAACCTTATAAGGACTTCGATCAAGCTTTGCGGCAGGTCAATAATTCTTCCTTCGGTTTGCAAGCCGGCGTCTTCACGCGTGACGCGAAGCTATTGTTCCAGGCGTATGAGGAACTCGAAGTCGGCGGGCTAATTGCCGGAGACGTCCCCTCCTTCCGGATCGATCACATGCCCTACGGCGGTGTAAAAGATTCCGGCCTAGGCCGCGAAGGCCTGCGCTACGCGATTGAAGAGATGACTGAACCGAAACTCTTAGTGATGAACCTGCGCTAGAGATCTAGCGCGCACACCTTGTCATCCTGAACGCAGTTGCCCTGCGCTATGCGAACGGACCGAATGGTAACTTCTATCGGCACGTCACCGGGCGTCCTCATTGCGAACGCCCTCCTGGTGTTGAAATATTCTCCTGCGCGTTGAATCTTTCAACTTCTTCGAAAATGAATTCCTCGTCGAAAAAATTTTCTATTCTGAATTCCAAAAATCCGCGACAAAAGCCACTCGACTATTTATAATCTTCTGTTTTCGCGTTCACTCAGAAAACCTGTGGGTGGTTTTCTCTTTCACCTTAATTTGCAACCTGGTTGAAACCTTGATGTCGAGAGTCGCGGGCGACTCGCCAGAAGCCCGCACTTGAGCTCGCAGAGAATGCCGCAGATTTTTCATCGCAGCACGAATACACTTTCCCGCGCCACGATTTTCGGCGCGATATTCGTGATCGCTGCGCTGACCTGGGTTGGATACGCCATTCAAGGCTCGCCGTACATCACCTATGCGGGTGTGCGCAAGCCACAGCCGGTGCCCTTCAGTCATCAGCATCACGTCACTGGGCTCGGCATCGACTGCCGCTATTGCCACACCTCGGTCGAAACGTCCGCATTCGCGGGAATTCCGCCGACGAAGACGTGCATGAACTGCCACTCGCAAATCTGGACGAATGCTGAGTTGCTCGAGCCGGTCCGCTCCAGCTATCGCTCCGGGAAATCGCTGGAGTGGACGCGCGTGAACCAGCTCCCTGATTTTGTTTTCTTTAATCACAGCATCCACGTGACCAAGGGCGTCGGCTGCAACACCTGCCACGGCCCGGTTGATACCATGCCGCTGATGTATCAGGAGGAATCGCTGCAGATGGAGTGGTGCCTGGGCTGCCACCGGCATCCGGAGAATAATCTTCGCCCGCGCGATCAGGTGTTCAACATGCGCTACCACCAGCCGACCGGAGCGAACCCGGTAGACGTCGACGGCAAAAGCTACACGGATCAAGCCTCTCTAGGAGAGGCATTAGTAAAGAAGTACCAAGTGCGCAGCGTACTCGACATAACCAGCTGCAGCACGTGCCATAGATGAGATGGCGCCAGCCGCGAAGCGGCGAAAGAATACAGCCCCCGGCGGAAGCCGTGGGTAGGCAAAGCTGAGGACGAAGCAGCCCCGAAGGGGCGGAAGAATAAGAAATCCGAATTCTGGCGGAATGACGAACGATAAAAACAACGGCGCGCGCGACATCTGTCCGGGCAAGAAGCTCGATCTGAACTTCGTCCGCGAAAAAATCGACGCCGCCAATGCCCACGATGTCCGCGAAAAAACCGGACCGCAATACTGGCGATCGCTTGAAGAGCTTGCCGGCTCGCCCGAATTCCAGGAAGCCCTGCACCGCGAGTTCCCTAAGAACGCCTCCGAATGGCTCGACACGGTCTCGCGCCGCGGATTCCTCAAGGTCATGGGCGCTTCGCTCGGCCTCGCCGGCATGACGGGATGCGTCAAGCTCCCGAAAGAAACCATCGTTCCTTACGTTCGCCAGCCCGAAAACATCGTCCCCGGCCGCCCCAAGTATTACGCGACCGCGCTCACGCTCGGCGGATACGCCAGCCCCGTCCTGGTCGAAAGCAACATGGGCCGCCCTACCAAGATCGAAGGCAACGATCTTCATCCCGCGTCACAGGGCGGCACCGACATTTTTTCGCAGGCGCAGCTGCTCACGATGTACGACCCTGATCGCTCGCAGAACGTGATCTCGATGGGCGATCAGCGCTCGTGGGGCGGATTCCTGACTGCCATCCGCGGCCCACTCGCCGCGCAGAAGTCGCTGCAAGGCGCGGGAATCCGCATTCTGACAACGACGATCTCTTCGCCCACGCTTGCCGATCAGATGCGCACGTTTCTGAAGAATTATCCGCAGGCGAAGTGGCACGTCTACGAGCCCATCAATCGCGACAACGTGCTCGAAGGCGCGAAGCTCGCCTTCGGCCAGCCGGTCGAGACGCGCTACGATTTTTCGAAGGCCGACGTCATCGTCTCGCTCGACGCCGACTTCCTCTACGCTGGATTCCCCGGCAACACCCGCTACATCCGCGACTTCGCCAAACGCCGCGATCCCGACGGCAAGATGAACCGGCTTTACGTGATCGAGAGCACGCCAACATCAACAGGCGCGAAGGCAGATCATCGGCTGCCGGTGAGGGCGGGTGATGTCGAGAGATTCATAGAGCTGTTCACCCGCGGCGGCCACCCCTTAAGCGAGGTCGGATTCAAGAACCCAAACGTTGCGGGCACCGGAATGACTGAAGGTCAATTCAGATTCTTGGCGCCCCTTGAGATGGAGCTTCTATGGGATCACAGTATCACCAAGGTCGTCATTCCCGGCGGCCACCAGTCGCCGACTCTGCATGCACTGGCACACGTCTTGAATGAAGCATGCGGCAGCGTCGGAAAGACCGTCCTCTACACCGACCCGGTCGATGCGAATCCGATCAACCAAACAGAATCGATTAAAGACCTCGTCGCCGACATGAATGCCGGCAAGGTCGACTTGCTGATCATTCTCGGCGGAAATCCCGCCTACGATGCTCCAGCGGATCTGAATTTCGCCGAGGTACTCAAGAGCAGCAAGGTTCCGCTTCGAGTTCATCTCGGCTTGTACAACGACGAAACCGCCGAACTATGCCACTGGCACGTGAATCAGGCCCACGAACTGGAAGCCTGGGGCGACGCGCGAGCCTACGACGGAACGGCCAGCATCATTCAGCCGCTGATCGCTCCTCTTTATAACGGCAAGAGCGCCCTTGAATTCGTGGCCCTGCTGAACGGCCAATCCGACGTCACCGGATACGACCTTGTTCGCGCCTACTGGCAGAAACAGCACACCGGCGCTGACTTCGAGCAATTCTGGCGCAAGTCGCTGCACGATGGCTGGGTCGAAGGCACGACATTCGCACCAAAATCGCTTACTGCTAAGCCCCCGGCAGCTTCGGCTGCAGCGAGCACTCCCGACAACGCCATCGAGCTCAACATCCGACGCGATCCCACTATCTACGACGGACAATTCTCCAACAACGGCTGGCTGCAGGAATTGCCCAAGCCGATGACCAAGCTCACCTGGGATAACGCCGTCCTCATCGGCCCAAAGATGGCCGGGCGACTCGGCATCAAGAGCGAAGACGTCGTCGAACTCGAACTGAACGGCAAGAAAATCCAGGGCCCGGTCTGGATTCAGGCCGGACATCCTGACAACTCCGTCACCATCACGCTCGGCTACGGACGGACTCGCGCCGGCCGAGTCGGCACCGAGCAAGGCTTCAACGCCTACGAACTTCGAAGCACCGCGAACCTGTGGACTGCGACCGGCGTGCAAATCCGCAAGACCGGCGACATCTACAAACTCGCCGACACGCAAGGCATGCAGTCGATGGACACGCCCAATGGTGAAACGCGTCCATTGGTCCGCGAAGCAAGCCTCGACGAATACAAACAAGATCCGGACTTCGCTCACAAAGAAGAACCGGAAGTGCCCAAAGAGCTCACACTCTACAAGCCATATCCGTACGAGAAAGAGCCCTATGCGTGGGGCATGGCGATCGATCTGAACCGCTGTGTCGGCTGCAACAATTGCATGTTGGCCTGCGTCTCGGAGAACAACATCGCGGTCGTCGGTAAAGAACAGACCCACCTCGGCCGCCACATGCACTGGATTCGCGTCGACACTTACTACGAAGGCGATCGCGACAATCCCCGCGCATTTTTCCAGCCCGTGCCCTGCATGCAGTGCGAGAACGCGCCCTGCGAAGTCGTGTGCCCGGTCGGAGCCACCAATCACTCCACCGAAGGCCTGAACGACATGGTTTACAACCGCTGCGTGGGCACGCGCTACTGCTCGAACAACTGCCCGTACAAGGTGCGCCGCTTCAACTTCCTGCTCTTCCAGGACTGGGACACGCCGCAATACAAGATGATGCGGAACCCCGACGTGAGCGTGCGCAGCCGCGGCGTCATGGAAAAGTGCACCTATTGCGTGCAGCGCATTGCCGAAGCCCGGATTGATACGGAGACCGCAACAGTCCGCGAAGGCAAAGAGGTCAAAATCGGCGATGAACTGCAGACGGCCTGCCAGCAATCGTGCCCGGCCGAAGCAATTATCTTTGGCAACATCAATGATCCGAGCAGCAAAGTTTCGAAGTTAAAGGCGCACGCGTTGAATTACAGCTTATTGGGCGAACTGAACACACGTCCGCGCACTACGTATTTGGCAGAAGTGAGAAACCCGAATCCCGAACTAGGCACCGGTGAGACAAAACCGGCTCCGACGACGCAAGGGCCTCACGTTTAACGGGTTTGTGGAATCGAGCTTGGGGACTTCCACAGCCAGGAGCTAGACGCTAGAAGCTAAGCATGCCAGAGCAATACAAAACGAGCACCGATCTCGAGGGTGCTCCGGTTATCGGGCCGGGACACACTTTCGCCTCGGTTACCGACAAGATCAGCTCCATCGTCCTGACGCGTCCGGCTTCTAACGGATGGCTCATCGGCTTCGCCCTGATGTTCATGCTGACGATGATGATGCTGTTCGCGATCGGCTATCTATTTCTCAAAGGCATCGGCATCTGGGGCGTGACCATCCCCATCGGCTGGGGCTTCGCCATCGTCAACTTCGTCTGGTGGATCGGTATCGGCCACGCTGGCACGCTCATTTCGGCGATTCTGTTATTGCTGCGCCAGTCGTGGCGCAATTCAATCAACCGTTTCGCCGAAGCGATGACGCTGTTCGCCGTAGCTGCGGCCGGAATTTTCCCGGCGATTCACGTTGGCCGTCCGTGGCTCGCATACTGGCTCTTTCCTTATCCCAACACAATGCGGGTGTGGCCGCAGTTCCGCAGCCCGCTGATGTGGGATGTCTTCGCCGTCTCGACCTACGCGACAATCTCGGCGCTGTTCTGGTTTACCGGCCTGATCCCTGATTTCGCCACGCTGCGTGACCGCACAGACAAGCGGTGGCTGAAGATGACCTATGGCATGTTGTCGATGGGATGGCGCGGATCGGCGCGTCACTGGCATCGTTACGAAACAATGTACCTGCTGCTGGCTGGACTGGCCACACCGCTGGTGCTCTCGGTCCACACAGTGGTCAGCTTCGACTTTGCCATCGGCATCGTCCCCGGCTGGCATACGACGATCTTCCCGCCTTATTTCGTCGCCGGCGCGATCTACTCCGGATTCGCCATGGTGCTCATGCTCGCGATACCAATCCGCAAAATTTATGGCCTGGAGGATTTCATCACCGAGCGTCACCTGCAGAACTCCGCTAAGGTCATGCTCGCCACGGGCCTCATTGTTGCCTATGGATACGGCATCGAGGCCTTCATGGGATGGTATGGCGGCGACCGATACGACGCCTTCACGCTCTGGAACCGTCTGCATGGGCCTTATTCGTTCTGGTATTGGTCGTTGCTCACCTGCAATATTTTCGTTCCGCAGGTGCTCTGGATTCGCAAGCTCCGAACCAGCCCGGTTGCGCTGTTCTGCATCTCCGGCGTGATTCTAGTCGGCATGTGGCTGGAGCGATTCATCATTGTCGTGGTCAGCCTGCACCGCGATTTCCTCACCTCGTCGTGGGGCATGTACTACCCCACACGCTGGGACTGGATGACGTACATCGGCACCATCGGCATGTTCCTCGCCGCCATGTTCCTCTTCTTGCGCATTCTGCCTGCCATCTCGATCTTCGAAATGCGCACGCTTCTGCCTGAAGCCGAGGTCAAGGAATAATGAAGCGGGACCCCATCTACGGCGTCATGGCGGAATTCGACAGCGCGACTGCGCTCGTAGAAGCGGCGCATAAAACGCACGCCGCCGGCTACAAGAAGATCGACGCGTATAGCCCTTTCCCGATCGAAGGCTTGGCTGAAGCAATCGGCTTTCATCATGACGAAGTTCCGTTGGTCGTCCTGATCGGCGGCCTGATCGGCGGAACCTGTGGTTATCTCATGCAGTGGTGGATGTCTGCGGTTGACTACCCGCTTAACATCGGCGGAAAGCCACCGCACTCCTGGCCGGCCTTCATCGTAATCACGTTTGAAATGACAATTCTGTTCGCCGGCATCTCGGCCGTGCTCGGCATGCTAGCCCTGAACGGCTTGCCGATGCCCTATCACCCGGTCTTCAATGTGCCGCGATTCAGTTCGGCCTCGAAGGATCGCTTCTTCCTCATCATCTTCTCGTCCGATAAAAAGTACCGTCTCGATGAAACCCTGAAGTTTCTGCACACGCTGGAACCGCGCTCCGTTTCGGAGGTGCCCAGCTAATGTGCACCCTTCGTCTCCGATCGATGAAGCCTGGGATCACCGAGGTCCTTGTGGGGACAGCCACCCCCGGCTGTCCGGTCGAGCAAAGCTCGACAGCGCTGTGTGGGGTGCTCCAGAGTGGGTGCCCTACTCTTGCGCGTTCTGTGCGCAAGGGTGGGAATTCCGGCAGCTTCAGCCTTACGCTTTTTGTCCTTGCGGGTCTGGGGATAGCAATAACGCTGACGAGCGCCTGCCGCATCGATATGCATGTACAGCCGAAGCTGAACCCGCTGGCTCGCAGTGACTTTTATCCCGACCACCGTTCCGAGCGTCCGCCGGTCGAAGGCACGGTCGCCCGCGGCGAACTGCACGAAGACTCGTATTTCTACACGGGAAAAGTGGGCACGAACCCCGGTGACGTGCTGCCGTTCCCAGTCACCAAAGAAGTTCTCGAGCGTGGCCGGGAGCGCTTCAACATCTACTGCGCCCCATGCCACTCGCGCCTCGGCGATGGCAATGGCTTTGTCCCATCGCGCGGATTCGCCCGCAAGCCTCCATCGTTCCACATTCCGCGACTGGAAAAAGCGCCGGTCGGATATTTTTTTGACGTGATGACCAACGGCTTCGGCATCATGCCCGATTATGCCTCGCAGATTCCTACTCAGGACCGCTGGGACATTGTTGCCTATATCCGCGCGTTGCAGCTAAGCCAGGACGCCACCACGGCCGACGTACCGCCCGGGCAAAAAATTCCGTCCGAGCCGCCGAAGTTCGGCCAGCCGGGCTCGGGAGCGACATTGCCCACGCTGGCGCACCCGACCGAAGCGGAAGAAACGCCTGAATCGAAGGAAGTGCCGAAATGAGCGGCCCGATGACCAATCACCTCGATCTCACTGCCCCGCCGGTGGTGAAAAAAATCGCGCAGCGCTCGCTGATCGTCGGCGTCATCTTCGGCATCGTGTCCGTCATCCTGGCTTTTACGCGTCCCGACGAGTTCTATCGCGGATATCTCCTGGGCTTCATGGATTGGCTTGGCGTCGCTCTCGGCTCGATGGCCATTCTGATGATCCGGCATCTCACCGGCGGTGGGTGGGGCATGGTGATCCGGCGCATTCTCGGCGCCGCCATGCGCACCTTGCCCGGCCTTGCGCTTTTATTCATCCCCATCATTATCGCGGTCCTGCAGCACCGCATGTACCCCTGGCTCATGCCACTTTCGGCGATTCAGGACGCGAATATCCGCGAACACCTGGAAAAGCACAGTTTCATCAAGGACGCGTATCTTAATCCGTCGGGCTTCATTATTCGGGCGATCATCTATTTCGCGATTTGGAATCTGCTCTCGTTCCTACTGACGCATTGGTCCAAGCAGACCGACCGCGCCGGCGCTCCCGACAATACGCAAAAATTCAAAGCCGTCGCCGGACCCGGCCTCATCCTCTACGGATTCACGATTTCCTTCGCCGCGATCGATTGGGTGATGTCGCTAGACCCTAGCTGGATTTCCACTATCTTCGGGCTGGTCATCCTGATTGGCGAAGTGCTCTCCGCGATGTGCTTCGCAGTCGTCGTCGAACGCATTCTCTTCAACTACAAGCCGATGTCAGAGATGCTGAAGCCCGACTTCGTCCACGACCACGGGAAGTGGATGCTCACCTTCATCATGGTTTGGGCTTACTTCAGCTTCTCGCAGTGGCTCATCATATGGGCTGGTAATCTGCCTGCCGAAATCACGTTCTATTTGAGGCGCCTCAATGGCGGCTGGGGAGGCGTCGGGTTATTCCTCGCCATCTTCCACTTCGCGGTTCCTTTCGCGATCCTGCTCTCGCGGCCATTCAAACGGAATATCCGCAAGCTGGTCTGGCTAGCCGTTTGGCTTCTATTCATGCGCTGGATCGATCTGTTCTGGATCATTGAACCGAACTTCTCTAAGACCTTTACCGTTACCGTCTCCGATATCGTGGCCTCCATTGCGATTGGCGCCTTCTGGTTCGCGTACTTCTTCCGCAATCTGGGAGCGTTGCCGCTACTGCCCAAGTACGATCCGTCAGCCGACGAAGTTATCGAGGTCCATCATGGCGGATTGCCGGAGAACGCATGACGAGCCAAACCAAACACGTGAACGGGAACGACCATGGCGATTTCGAGCGCCGCGATATTGGCATCGGCGGCGTGCTTTATTTTCTGATCATCCTCGCCGCTGCCTGTCTGTTCTCGGCCTTCCTCGTCGACCGGCTCTACAAGTTCCTTGAGACGCGAAACGAGGCTGAGCAGAAACCAATCAGTCCGCTTGTGACCAACGCGCCCAAAGACACGCGCCGCCTGTCGACGACTTACCAGGAATACCTGAAGCAGAATTTCCCCGCGCCACAACTGGAAATCAACGAGCGCGATCAACTCGACAAGATTCGCCTTGAAGAAGAAGACACGCTGGCCACCTACGGCTGGATCGACCAATCAGCAGGTAAAGTCCGCATCCCGATCGATCGCGCGATGGACCTGATCGCCCAACGCGGCCTGCCGGTTCGCCAGCAAGGCGGAAACGAACCGTCCGCCCAGAATGAAAGCAAGAAGAAGCAGAGGAACAAGCAGTGAGCAGGCAGAACCAAAATTCGACGTCAAGAAAAGACGATGTAGGGATGGGCGCCCTCGCCCGTCCAGCCGAGCGAACCTCGGCTGCGGAACCTGTACGGATCCGTAGAGCCCAAAGTAGCGCTCGCGTTGCTCGCTGGGCGGACGAATGCGTCCGGCGCTCCACAATTCTGTTCGTTCTGCTTGCTGCGACCGCCTCCGCCCAGACCATGTCCAAGGGCATCATGGGCACGCCGGCCAACGTCCGCCCGCCGCGCCTCGAAAACGTCGGCATCACGCAGCATCTCGATGCCCAAGTCCCTCCCGATCTCGCTTTCACCGACGACACTGGCCGCGCGGTCAAACTCGGCGACTATTTCGGGTCGAAGCCCTTGATCCTCAACCTCGTCTACTACAACTGCACCATGCTCTGCGGCGAAGCCCTGCAAGGCCTCACCGGAGCCATGAAGTTGATGAAGTTCGACGTCGGCAAGGAATTCGAAGTCGTCACCGTCAGCTTCAATCCACAGGAAACGACCGAACTCGCTGCCGCCAAGAAGAAAGATTACGTCTCGCGCTACGGACGCCCCGGCGCCGCCGAAGGCTGGCACTTCCTCACAGGCTCACCGGATTCGATCAACGCGCTTACCAAGGCCGTCGGATTCCAGTATCAGTACGATCCAAAGCTTAACCAGTACGCGCACGCCACAGCCATTATGGTGCTGACGCCGCAAGGCCGCATCTCCCGCTACTTCTACGGCGTCGACTTCCCGCCGAAAGATCTGCGCATGGGACTGGTCGAAGCTTCGTCCGGCAAGATCGGCAACGCTGTCGATCAGGTGCTGCTCTACTGCTATCACTATGACCCCGCGACCGGAAAATACGGCGCGGTTGTCGTCAACATGCTGCGGCTGGGTGGCCTCGCCACCATCGTTTTCTTAGGTGGGCTGATTTTGATCCTCTTCCGCCTCGACAAAGCCGCGCAGCGCAAGACCGCGATTCGACAAGGACTGACACGCACACGCTATGTTGAATGATTTCCCATTGTGGCCGCAACGCGCCTCGACGATGGCAGGCAATGTAGATGCCCTCTACATTTTCCTGCTTATCGTCACCGGCATGATGACGCTGCTGGTCTTTACTGCCGTCATTTACTTCGCTGCGCGCTACCGCCATCGTCGCGGTGTTCCGGCCGAACAGATCGACGGCTCCACGCACCTCGAAATCACCTGGACGGTGATCCCGTTCTTCGTGTTCATGGTCATCTTTCTGTGGGGCGCCGTCGTCTACTTCAAGGGACGCACCCCTCCCCGTGACTCGACTGAAGTCTACGTCGTTGCCAAACAATGGATGTGGAAGCTCGAACACGCCGAAGGCCAGCGCGAGATCAACGAACTGCACGTGCCCATGGGCCGCGATGTCAAGCTGATCATGACGTCGCAGGACGTCATCCACAGCTTCTTTGTGCCCGCGTTCCGCATGAAACAGGACGTGCTGCCCGGGCGCTACACGATTGCCTGGTTCCATGCGACCAAGCCCGGCACCTATCACCTGTTCTGCGCCGAATATTGCGGCACACAGCATTCGGGGATGGTCGGCGACATTGTCGTGATGGAGCCTGCCCAGTACGAAGCATGGATGAGCGGCGGCTCGACAGGCCCGCTCTCCGCCAGTGGCGAAAAGATTTTCGCCGAGTTGGGCTGCGCCACTTGTCATCGCTCCGACACTCAGGGCCGCGGCCCCAATCTGGTCGGTGTTTTTGGCAAACCAGTCCAGTTGGAGGACGGTCGCATCATCAATGCCGACGAAAACTATGTTCGTGAATCGATCCTCGACCCCGGTGCTAAAGTCGTCAAGGGATTCAAACCGGTCATGCCGACGTTTCAGGGCCTGGTCAGCGAAGAACAACTCAATGCGCTGATCGCGTACGTGAAGTCGCTATCGAACGCCGGGCCAGCCGGACCAAAAACTGCAACCGCGCCCGAGCGGGCGCCGGCGCCGGGCAACACCGGAACTAAGGGAACTCAGGTGGAATAGGTTATGTCGACTGCAATTGCTCAACCTGTTGAGCGCGAAAATTATCTGAATACTCAGTACGGCGTAGGCTCGTGGCTCCTCACTACCGACCACAAGCGCATCGCCCTGCTCTATCTCGCGTCGATCACGTTCTTCTTTTTTATCGGTGGATTCTTCGCGCTCCTTATCCGCCTCGAGCTGCTGACGCCTGCCGGCGACCTTGTCCAGGCCGACACCTACAACAAGCTCTTCACCATGCACGGTCAGGTGATGGTCTTCTTTTTTCTCATTCCGTCCATCCCCGCGGTGCTCGGCAACTTCCTGGTGCCGATGATGATCGGCGCGAAAGACCTGGCCTTCCCCCGCATTAACCTCCTGAGCTGGTATCTCTACATCATCGCCGGAATCCTGATGCTACATTGCATCCTCACTGGCGGCGTTGACACCGGCTGGACCTTCTACACACCATTCAGCACCGAATACTCGAACACCAAGGTAATTGAGGCCGGACTCGCCATCTTCATCTCCGGATTCTCCTCGATCCTCACCGGCTTGAACTTTATCGTCACAATTCACCGCATGCGTGCGCCAGGCATGACCTGGACGCGATTGCCGCTATTCATCTGGGCGCATTACGCCACCAGCATCATCCAGATTCTCGGCACTCCGGTCATCGCCATCACCCTCGTGCTGGTGGTGGCCGAACGTGCTCTGCATCTCGGCATCTTCGATCCCAAACTAGGCGGAGATCCGCTGCTCTTCCAGCACCTGTTCTGGTTCTACTCGCACCCGGCCGTCTACATCATGATTCTGCCTTCAATGGGCGTGGTGAGCGAGGTCATTGCCTGCTTCTCGCGCAAGCGCATCTTTGGTTACAGCTTCGTCGCGCTCTCCTCGATCGCTATCGCGGTCTTCGGATTCCTGGTTTGGGCGCACCACATGTTTGTGGCGGGAATCTCTGTGTATGCCGCGTTGATTTTTTCGTTACTCAGCTACTCGGTTGCGGTTCCGTCGGCCGTAAAAGTTTTCAACTGGACTGCGACTCTCTACAAAGGATCCATTCACTACGAAGCCCCGATGCTCTATGCCTTCGGCTTTCTTGGCCTGTTCACCATCGGCGGCCTCACCGGATTGTTCCTCGCCGCGCTTGGCATCGACGTCCACGTCACCGATACATACTTCGTCGTCGCCCACTTCCACTACATCATGGTCGGCGGCGCCCTTATGGGATATCTCGGGGGCATGCATTTTTGGTGGCCTAAAATCACCGGCAAGCTCTATCCCGAGGGCTGGGCCCGCCTTGCCGCACTCATCGTCTTCGTCGGATTCAATCTGACCTTCTTCCCGCAGTTCATTCTCGGCTATCTGGGAATGCCCCGCCGTTACTTTGATTACAGCCACATGCCTGAATTCCAGGTTCTTAATGTGCTTTCCACCGCGGGCGCGACGATTCTCGGCATAGGCTATCTGCTACCCATGATTTATTTCTTGTGGTCGATGCGCTACGGCAAGCCGGCGCCCGACAATCCGTGGAATGCTGCCGGCCTCGAATGGCAAACACAATCGCCGCCGAAGACGTTCAACTTTGATGAAGAGCCGGTCGTGACCTGGGAAGCTTACAACTACGACGAGATTGATAAGGCGCACCCGGAGGAGGTCCACGTTGTCGGATAGCCAAATCACCGTCGCGACTTCAGTCCACGAGGAGGTGCGCAATCCTGCTCTGTTGCACCACTTCGCCACGGAGCAGCAGCAGCGCGACGCCTCCAGTTTGGGCATGTGGATCTTTCTCGGCACCGAGGTCATGTTCTTCGGCGGATTGTTCTGCGCCTACCTGATCTACCGTCTCTGGTATTTCGGCGACTTTGCCGCCGCCGCTCAGACCCTAAACTCCTGGCTGGGCATGACTAACACAATTGTCCTGATCTGCAGCAGTCTTACCGTCGTGTTCGCCGTCTATGCCGCCCAGCACGGCAAACGAACGATGCTGCTGGCCAGCCTCGCTCTCACGCTCTTGTTTGGACTCGCTTTCCTCGGCATCAAGGGCATGGAATACCGCGAGAAGTTTGAGAATCATCATGTCCCTGGCGCCAGCTTCAGTTTTGTGAAAACTGTTCCCGGCCATCCCGACGAGATGGCCAATCCGCGCCATGCCGAAATCTATTTCGCGCTGTACTTCATCATGACCGGATTGCACGCGCTTCACATGATCGTGGGCATCGGGATTTTCATCTGGCTATTGACGATGGCATGGAAAGGCCGTCTCACGCCGGAATACAACACGCCGATGGAAATCGGAGGCCTGTACTGGCACTTCGTTGACATTATTTGGATTTATCTGTTTCCGTTGCTGTACCTGATCGACTTGCACAAATGAAGGCGCGACATACCATTGAACAACGCTTCGATGCCGCGTTAAACGTGAACCAAGGCCCGGGCTTTAGACCCGGGATCGTTGAGACAAGATGACGACCGACACCAAAATCGAGCACTCCTCCTCGCTGGGAACCTACGTCCTCATCTGGGCGCTCCTTATTATTGGCACGATCGCGACTGTCGTGGCCGCTCACATTGATCTAGGCCCCTTTAACGCCGCTGTCGCCCTGGCCATTGCCTCCACTAAAGCTCTGCTGGTGGCCCTTTTCTTTATGCACATAAAAGGAGCCCACGAACGTCTCCTGAAACTCGTCGTGGTCACGACTATCTTCTTCCTGATTATCCTGATGGCACTCTCGATGGCCGACTACGGCACCCGCTACTGGAGCTAGCCTTATGTAGGGTGGGTGGCCCTCTTCCGTTATGTTTATTCCGCTGCGCTATACTCGCCCTTCTGGCAAATGAGGTGATACATGGCTTTCTGCAACAAATGCGGCGCTAACCTGAATGCTGACGCAAAGTTCTGCGATAAGTGCGGCGCCTCGCTTTCCGGTCCTCCCGCCGTCACGGGACAGCCCGCTCCTCCCGCGCCCCAGGGCGGCAGCGCCCTGAAAGTTGTGTTGCTGGTTGTGGGAGTCATCATTCTCCTCGGCATTGTCGGGATCGCCGCCCTCACTGTCATTGGCATCCACATCGCCAAAAATGCGCACGTCAGCCGGAACGGCCAGCACGTGAAAGTCGAAACTCCGCTCGGCGGAGTGGAAGCCTCCGAAGATCCCGAGCAAGCGGTCCGTGATCTGGGAGTCGAAATCTACCCGGGAGCCAAGGTCGAGTCCGACGGTGCCGCTTCCACGACTGTTGGAAGCATGCATACCGTCACTGCCAACTTCGACACCAGTGATCCAGCTGAGAAAGTCTGCAACTTCTATAAATCGAAATTCTCCAACGCCACAGTCTCGTCCTCGAATCAAGACCAATGCACCATCGTTTCGAAAGATAACAAGAACATGGTGACCATTAATGTCGAATCCAGTGGCGACGGTGCGAAGTTCCACATCGCCTCGGTGACAAGATAACCTCGGTTGTGCCTTGACGGGCGGGAAGGCGAGGCCACGTTTCGACAACACCACGGATTCCAGACTCGCAACTCCCGCTGCTAAAATGAGTGTCCCCCATCGGAATGCAAAATACAGTTGCTCCACGCCCTTCGAAATCCAAGTTCCCAGATCCCTCCGGATTAGCCGAATCTCTCCGCTCGCGACTACAGGGCGAAGTTCGCTTCGACGCAGCTAGCCGTGCACTCTATGCCACCGACGGCTCCAACTACCGCCAGGTTCCAATCGGAGTTGTTCTACCACGCGATACCGACGATGTCCTCGCGACGATCGACACCTGCCGCGAATTCAGTGCGCCGATTCTCTGCCGCGGGGGAGGAACCTCGCTCGCCGGTCAATGCTGCAACGTAGCGGTCGTCCTCGATTTCTCGAAGTACATGCAGAAGATTTTGGAAATCGATCCCGACCGCCGTATAGCTCGTGTGCAACCCGGAGTCATCCTCGACCGGCTCCGCAACGCTGCCGAAAAATATCACCTCACGTTTGCGCCCGACCCCGCCACCCACGATCGCTGCACTCTTGGCGGCATGATTGGCAACAACTCCTGTGGCGTCCACTCGGTAATGGCCGGGAAGACCGACGACAACATCGAGGAATTGGAAGTCGTCACCTACGATGGTGTTCGTCTCAAAGTTGGCCAGAATATCATTCAAGATTCTGTAGGGGCGGACGCATTCGTCCGCTCCCCGACCCTGAACGAAGCGAGCGCCTCCCGTCCATCGGAACGCGCGGGTCGGATCTACACTTCCCTCAAGCAAATCGCCGATCAATACGGCGACCTTATCCGAAACAAATTCCCGCAAATCCCTCGCCGAGTCTCCGGCTACAACCTCAACTATCTACTCCCTGAAAACGGATTCCATATAGCACGCGCGCTGGTCGGCACTGAAGGCACCTGCGCCACGATTGTCCAAGCTTCGTGCCGCCTTGTCGAGAGCCCGCCCGAGCGCGTTCTGCTCGTCGTTGCTTACCCGGATATTTACCAATGCGCTGACCAGATTCCAGCGATCATGCAGCACAAGCCGATCGGCCTGGAGGGTTTCGACGACATCCTTGTTCACTGCTCGCGCCGCAAAAATCTCAACCCCGAAGGCCTCAAGCTTCTCCCCGAAGGAAACGGATGGCTGTTGGTCGAATTCGGCGGCCAGACCATGTCCGAAGCTGAGGCCCAAGCTCTTGGCTTGATGCAGGTGCTGACTCGCGTGACCAATCCGCCGAAAGTCGCACTCTACTCCAGCGTCCAAGCCAAGCGCGTTTGGGAAGTTCGCGAATCCAGTCTCGGCGCGACCTCGCACGTTCCCGGCGAGCCGATGGCCTGGGAAGGTTGGGAAGATGCGGCCGTAGCTCCTGAAAAACTTGGCGGCTACCTGCGCGATCTGCGCAAGATGTTCGCCGATTTTGGCTACACCGGCTCGCTCTACGGACACTTCGGCCACGGATGCGTGCACACGCGGATCAACTTCGACCTCAAATCCAAAGAAGGCATGGCCAAATTTCGCCGCTTCGTAGAACAGGCCGCAGACCTCGTCGTCAGCTACGGCGGATCGCTTTCCGGCGAGCATGGCGATGGGCAATCCCGCGCCGAACTTCTCCCCAAAATGTTCGGTCCCGAATTGATCGAAGCCTTTCGCAAATTCAAATCCGCCTGGGATCCCGACTGGAAAATGAACCCCGGTAAGGTCGTCGATCCCTACAAGCTCGATGAAAATCTTCGCCTCGGCGCGAACTACACCCCATGGGAACCGAAAACCCACTTCCAGTTCCCCGAAGATCACGGCAGTCTTCCGGAAGCGACGCTCCGCTGCGTCGGCGTGGGCAAGTGCCGCCGTGACGAAGGCGGCGTGATGTGTCCCAGCTACCGCGCCACCCGTGAAGAAGAGCACTCCACCCGCGGCCGCGCCCACCTGCTCTGGGAAATGACCCAAACGAAGCGAGATGACGGGATCATCCGCGATGGCTGGCGCAGCGAGGAGGTCAAAGAATCCCTCGATCTTTGCCTCGCCTGCAAAGGATGCAAGAGCGACTGCCCGGTAGGTGTAGACGTCGCCACCTACAAAGCCGAATTCCTCTCGCATTACTACGAAGGCCGCCCTCGGCCGATCAACGCGTACGCATTCGGCAACATCGATCTATGGGCGAGCCTTGCGTCGAATGCTCCAGGCCTCGTAAACCTCACAACCCAACTCCCATTTTTCCGAGAGATTGCGAAGCTGGCAACCGGAATTCCGCTGCAACGAAAAATCCCCGCCTTCGCCCCACAGACATTCAAACAATGGTTCCGGTCGCGCAGGGGCGGGCGCATTCGTCCGCCCCGCGAAGCGCAGCGACCGTGGATGGACTGGCAGGATTCGTCGGGAAACCAAGGAACCTTCGACTCGTCCTGGAAGAGCGGCCCTTCAGGGCCGCGTCCGGACGCCCAAGCGAACAGCGCTTTAGCCTCGGACGGTCCCGAGGTCCTCCTCTGGGCCGACACCTTCAACAACTATTTTCTCCCGCAGACCGCCCGCGCCGCCGTCGAAGTCCTCGAAACCGCCGGGTTCCGCGTCTCCGTCCCACAAGCCAACCTCTGCTGTGGACGCCCCCTGTACGACTTCGGCATGCTCGACCGCGCCCAGCGCCTGCTGCTAGAAATCCTCGACACTCTGGAACCCGCCATCGAAGCGGGAATTCCCGTCATCGGCCTCGAACCCAGCTGCATCGCCGTCTTTCGCGACGAACTCACCAACCTCTTTCCTCGCGACGAACGCGCCCAGGCCCTGAGTAAGCAAACCTTCCTGCTCAGCGAATTCCTCGAGCAAAAACTCCGCCCTAACGCCCAGCTACCGCAACTCAGCCGCAAGGCCCTGCTCCACGGCCACTGCCATCACAAATCGCTCATGAAGATGACCGCCGAGGAGTCTCTCCTGCGCCGGTTAGGCATCGATTTCCAATCCCCGGCCCCGGGATGCTGCGGGATGGCCGGATCGTTCGGGTTCGAACGAGATAAATACGACGTTTCGCAAGCGATCGGAGAACTCGAACTTCTCCCCGCGGTTCGCCACGCTCCCGCCGACTGGCTGATCATCGCCGATGGATTCAGCTGCCGTGAGCAGATCGCCCAAGGCACTGGCCGTCACGCTCTTCACCTCGCCGAAGTTCTTCAGATGGCTCTCAGGGGAGCCCCGATCGAGGGTCCCTACCCCGAATCCTCCTGCGTGCGTCAGCGTCAATCCGAGGTCCGGGCTTCGATGCAGCGAGCCGGATTAGGCGTTGGGGCGCTAGCCGCAGTCGGAATCCTACTGTGGAATCTCGCGCGTAAATATTGACAAATCAGCAACTTACGCTACTGCCTTCGGCCTATAGCCCAATTCCTGGCTTTCTGGGAGAATATTACGAGCAGCCCTCAGCTCCAGGTTTCGGTTGGTTCCGGTTTCGCTGAGAGCGTAGAAGTGAGAAGTTCTTACCACCTCCGCAAGGTGTCTTCCCGTTGCACCTCGGCGCAACAAGCTCTATGGATCGCGAACTCACCATCCCGGCTCTTCCGACGGACGCCGTTGGTATCACGACCGTGCCGAAGACCCTGACCGCCCCGGTCCCCTCGATAGCCAACGCCCGGACCCCGCTGACCGGATCGGTCTTGATACTGATCCAGTTCGATGTCTGCGAAGAGATCCGGCTCGATGAACTTCGCCGCATCATCGGTGCCCGCACGCAGCAGCTTCCGCTCAAGAACACCGCGCCTACCTATGTCCAATACCAGCGCACCCCGGTGGTCGTTACTCTTGACCCGGTTACGCTTGACAGCGGCGAGCGCCTTGAAGGCCAGATCAAGTACTATGATTACGGTGTCATCAGCCTGGTTTTCGAGTTGCCGTTCGCCGGCAGCTGGGACGATCTTGTCCAGCTCTCCTACCGCTGGACTTCCGACACGAACTTCGAGTCCGTCGCCACACGCATCGCTCGGCACCGCCTTGAGCGCGCAGCCCCTGCGTTAGTAAAACCGTATAAAGATAATTGGCTGCAGGAGGACTACTTTATCTTCCATGTGCGCGAGATCGAAGACGCGCCGTCGGCCGAAGCTCTACTCGCCGCCCATGGCGACAAAATCGCCCAGGTCGTCCGCGGCGAAGTGGCGCAACTATCGGAAGGTGAGCGCCAGGAGATCCTGCAATCCCGTATCTCGTACTACCCGAACGATCTCGCCGTTATCGGCTGGAATGCGGCTTTCGTCTACGACACTCCTGCCGGGGCCGAGACCGCCATTCAGCTGCTGCAGTACGCCAATTCACAGCTGCTCGAGTTTCGCCACTACGACGAGTTCCTCACGCGTGAGCTGCAGGGCGTATATGATTTTCTCGAAACCGGCGGCACCGGATGGTGGTCGCGCTGGCGGACCGCCCGCGCCGCCTCCAAGCTGCATACAGTTCTACTCGACGTCAACGAACTGACCGAGCGCGCCGACAACGCCATCAAGTTCCTCAGCGACATGTTCTCCGCACGCCTGTACAAGCTATGCGCGCAAAAAGTCGGCGTGCCCGATTACAAAGACCTGGTCAAAGAAAAGCTGCAGACCGCCGAAGATCTCTACCGCTTCATGGTGGAGCAATTCAACCAGTCCCGGGCCTTTGTCCTCGAATTGATGGTCGTCGTCATCCTGATTATCGAGCTGATCTATTTCTTCAAAGGCCGCCCAATCTAGTTCTGGTTGGCATCGTGCCCGATCTCCCCTAATTGTCATCCCCAGCGAAGACGAGGGACCTTGCCTTTCGAGCGGGGATGACGGCACCTCGCTCGTAATTCCAGTCCATCGACGTCCTCCTGCTATTCTGTTCTGCCACACCTAAATTCACGGGAGGGTGCTTGAAAGTTCTGTTGCTGGAGAACATCAGCGCGGTCGCGGTCAACGTGTTTCGCGACGCTGGATACGAGGTCGAGTCTCTGAAATCAGCGCTGGGGGAGCGCGAACTGGTGGAGAAGATTCGCGGGGTGTCGATCCTGGGCGTGCGGTCCAAGACTCGGGTTACCGCGGCGGTGCTGGAGGCTGCTTCTGGGGTACCCAAAGAAGAAGCCAGTGCCTCGCTTCGCTTGTTGGGACGGACGAAGGCGTCCGCCCCTACGCAAACGCTGGTCGCCGTTGGAGCGTTCTGCATCGGCGTGGAGAAGATCGATCGGGGAGCGGCTAGCGAGCGTGGGATTGCCGTGTTCAACGATCCGCACTCGAATTCGCGCTCCGTGGCCGAGCTGGTGATCGGGGAAATTATCCTCCTGCTGCGGCGGACCTTTGCGGTTTCTACCCAGATGCATTCGGGCGAGTGGAACAAGTCGGCTGCGGGCGCACATGAAGTCCGAGGGCTCACGCTGGGCATTGTGGGATACGGCAAAATCGGTTCGCAGATTTCGGATCTGGCCGAAGCGATGGGCATGCGCGTCATCTTCTACGACAGCGCACACGTGCTGGCACGCGGCAATGCGCGCGCGGTCAGCTTCGGTGAACTGCTTGAGACCGCCGACGTGGTCACCCTGCATGTCGATGGCAAGAAAGAGAATCAGGATCTATTTGGCGCGGACGAGTTTCGAGCGATGAAAGACGGCGCATGCTTCCTCAACCTGAGCCGCGGATTCGTAGTCGATCATGAGGCGCTGGCCGCGTGCCTGAAGCTGGGCAAGATTTCCGGTGCGGCCATTGACGTGTTCCCGCAGGAGCCCGAGTCGGGCGCGGGGTTCAAGAGCGTGCTGCAGGGATTACCCAATGTGATCCTGACGCCGCACATTGGTGGATCCACCGAAGAGGCGCAACAGAATATCGGATCATTTGTGTCAGCGAAGTTGCTGGACTACGTCCGCACGGGCGATTCAACGCTGAGCGTAAACCTGCCGCAATGCCACATGGAGTATGAAACGGGCTCGTACCGGCTGATGCATATCCATCACAACGTGCCCGGCATTCTGCGCGCGATCAACGACATCCTGGGCGACCGCGGCATCAACATCGAACGCCAGGTCCTTGATACGCGCGGGACTCTGGGATATTCCATTTATGACATCAATCGTCCGTGCGATGAGGAACTAATGGCGCAGTTAAGGGCGGTGCCGCACACAATTGGAGTGCGCGCCGCGGGATGCTGATTGTGTAGACACGGGCGCATTCGTCCGTGGTCGTAGCGAAGCTCGGTTCAGAACGTTGCGGGCGTAGATGCGGAGTTTCACGCGTAATGTGCGTACGCGAGGAACGATTGCTTCGCTGGGGCGCAACCGCGAATGCGTCCGTTCCTACACAACCTGAGGAGATTCCATGCAAGGGCTCAAAGATAAGCGGGTATTGGTTACCGGCGGCGCGAGCGGCATTGGGGCAGCTGCAGCGGCGCGGTTTCTGGACGAAGGCTCGCGAGTGTGCGTGCTGGACCGCGACGATCGCGCTTGCGCCCGGATCAGGCACGAACTGCCAGGCTTGGGGGAGGCAATTATTGCCGACGTCACCGATCTGATGCAGGTCGAGGCGGCATTTGCCGAGGCGATCCGGCGAATGGACGGTGTCGATGTGCTGATCAACAACGCCGGGATCAGCATCCGGCACAAGTTTCTCGACATCACTCCGGAGGAATGGGAGCGCGTCATCGCCGTGAATCTGACCGGCGTTTTCTTCGTCGCCCAGACGGCAGCGCGGCATATGTGGGAGCGCGGCACCGGCGTGATCCTGCAGACGGCATCAACCAACGGGATCATGGGATATCCCTATTACGCCGACTACAACGCAACCAAGGCTGGCGTGATCGAGTTGACCAAATCAATGGCCTTGGAACTCGCTCCGAAAGTACGAGTTTGCGCCGTTGCCCCCGGCTACGTGCTCACGCCCATGCAGCGCGCGGAGTATTCCGATGCGATGCTCGAGGAAGTGAATCGCAAGATTCCCATGGGACGGCATGCTTCGCCGGAGGAGATCGCGGGATTGTTCGCGTATCTCGCCTCGGACGACGCGGCGTTCGCCACCGGACAGGTGTACACGCTCGATGGCGGCGAGATCGCCGGTGGCCTCGCCAGTCGATGAGTTCTCGATCTCATCTCCTTTTTGTCATCCTGAGGTCCACCCTTTGTGCGGACCTAAGCACATATGCATTTTGCGGTCTTCGTGGCGAGGCGCCCCGCCACACTCACTCGTACGCGAGCGCGTCGATGGGATCTTTCTGCGCTGCTTTATACGCCGGGTAAATGGCTCCGGCGATGGCTCCCACGATGGCGATTAGCGCGGCGCGCAGGATCCATTCGTTGCTTTGATCAATATGCACCAACGGCCAGCGATGCTGGATGCCCACCCGCGCCGTTAAACTCACTACAACGCCAACGATAATCCCGGCGATGGCCAGCAGCAGGGTCTCGCGCAACACGACATTCACGATATAGAGCTTCGACGCCCCCAGCGATTTCAGTATCCCGATTTCACGGGTGCGCTCCATCACCGCCGTGTAGATGGCCTGGAAGATGACGAGAAATCCGATGATGAGACTCACCCCGATGACCACAGCAATGAATGGGCGGAATCCCGGCAGGTTGCTGGGCGTCATCATGCTGAGATAGTCCTCCATGGAGCGCACCGAATACGTCTCCATGCCAGGTTGTTTCTTGATTGCATCGACTACGGCTTGTGTGTTGTCTGGGTTGTCGAGCTTCAGGTAGAAGACAGAAGCTTTTCCCTGAGCCCCGATCATGTCCTGCATGGTCTGCAAGGGAACGAATTTGCGCGCCCCACGCCCATTCTCGACGATGCCGCAGACCCTGAACTCGTGATTGAGAATGGTCATGCTGTCGCCGATTTTGACGTGCTTCTGCCGGGCAATGTAGTCGTCGACAAGCACGTCGTGAGGTCCCTGGAAAGGCCCGCCGGCCACGTAATGAAATGGGCCGCCGAGCTCCTGAAAGCTAGTGGGGTCGATGCCATCGATGACCTCGACACCGCCTCCGGTGGCGATCGCCCAAACCACGGGGCTGACGACTTTTACGTGAGGGATTTTTCTGAGGACGTCGGCGACTTTGACCGAGACCGGCGCCCCGCTGATCCCGCTGAAGAATGAAGAGCCCGGAGGTTGCACAATGACATCGAAGCCGATACCCGCGTTACGGTTCTTGGCATCATTCATGATGCCGTAGCACAGGCCGACGATAAGCAGGATCAGCGTGACTTCCAGCGCGATCGCGATGACGCTTATCATCGAGCGGATCGGCCGATGCGCCAGGTTGGCGACTACCATTCTGTTCATCATAGAAAAGCCGCGATCAGGGACGAGTTGTAGGGATCAGGGTCTCGGCGCTTCTCCGCTGGTTTAACTCTCGTCGTAGCCCCGCAAAGTTTTTTTGCCTATCCGACAATTTCTTTCGTGCACGTCGCCCCGGCAATACTAGCTCCTGACCTCTCAGCCCCTGCTTTTACTGCTGCTCGATCGCCGCGGGCTGGACTTTGGTCGATTGCGGATGATCAAGATGGATCACTTCCGCGCCTGGAGGTTGTTCCAGAGTGAACTGCTCATTGGTCAGGGGCTTATTGATCTCCACCTTCAGCATGTTGAGCTTGATGTCGTACTCTTCCTGCGGGCGATAGATCTCGATCCGCGACGGGTAGCTGACGCCGTCGTAGTCTTTGTATTCAGCATAGCGGGCATCGGTTCCTAGCGTTCCATCCTCGTGGTAGATGAATTGCCGGTGCGGCTTCAGGTCTGTGCGACTGAAGACAATTTTGCGTGAGAGGCGCGCATTCCCGTTCTCGTTCCGGATCACAATCAGTTCATAATCCTCCTGCAGGATGCGACGTCCCTTGGCATCGTGCAGGGTCTCGTAGCCGTTCTCCCGTACCGCGATTTCCGGAGGGATAATGGGGCGGATCAGCAGCGCGTCATAAATGTTCTGCGGGCGGATATTTTCCATCGGATTATTCACGCTGGGAATTTCGGCACGATTGAGCCCGATGACGAAGCGGTTCTTGGGAGGAATCCAAAGCTTGAAGGAGTTCCCATCGCTTACCATATCGAAGGCGGTAGTGCGAACAATGGGCATCAGCCCCGTCATGTGGAGGTCACCGGGCTTGCGGGCCAATACGTACCCGCGAATTTCCTTGTAGTCGGTAACATGGCCCTTCTTGATTCCGCCAGCCGAGGTGTCGATATCGACTGTAGCTTTCAGCGTGCGGATCGTCTCCGCCTGCTGGTTGATCATATCGATCAGTTCTTGCTGGGAGGCTTCCTTGAGCGGAGCTTTGGAATACTGGTCCTCAACCGGACGCGTGCGAAACAGGCAGCCCGTCGTGGACAAAGTAAGGCCCAACAGCCCAATTAACCAGAAGGACGCGCTACGTCTCATCAAAATAAGTGCCCGCCTAAGTATCATTTGAGTATATCGCGAGCAGAAGGTCGCAAGATGTGAGAGGCTGCGGTATTATCCACGCGGCATCGCCTTAAGTACTTCACCATAGGCCGGTTGCAGCACTAAAGCGCCCACACTATCGTGAGGTCTTAACGGTGTTAGGGATCATCTAAACTTGAAGGAATTTTGGGGAACGAGCGGGTCGCTTTCGACGGGAGACATGCGAAAACTGCGAACTCCTAACCCGGAGTGGAAGAAGACATTAGGATGGGACGTTACTGACCTCGAATGAAAAAGCTTCTCGGGATCATCTTCGTCGCACTGCTGGCCGCCGGAGGGTGGTTTGCATGGGCACTGCTCCGCCCGCTCCAGCCCTCCGGGCAGACGATTGTGCTGCTGCATCCCGGATACTCCACGCACCGTATCGCTGCCGAACTCAAGAAAGCCGGCGTAATCCGCAGCGAACGAGCATTTGTGCTCTGGCGCTATCTCGATCAGCGCCGGTCGCTCAAGGCAGGCGAATATATGTTCGAGAAGCCGGCGAACATGATCGACGTTCAGAGGCGGTTGAAGCGCGGTGATGTCTATTTCCACACGGTCGTGGTGCCGGAAGGCTACACAATGTTCGATATCGCACGAGCGATCCAGGACGCAGGTTTGGGTTCAGCGGATGACTTCCTCAAAGCCGCACGCACCGATACGACTCTGATTTCCGACATCTCACCCAATGCGCATTCGCTCGAAGGCTATCTTTTTCCCGAGACTTACGAATTCACACGCATGATGAGCATGCAGGATATGGCCGCCGCGATGGTGAAGCAGTTCCGGCAGGTGGCAAGGCAGATCGGGATGATTCAGGGACCGACGCTGATCGCAAGCAGCGAAACCCAACCGCCATCGGCCGCGATGGATCCTGGCGAGCTTGAGCGGACGGTGACCATGGCCTCGATCATCGAGAAAGAAACCGCCGTGCCCGAGGAGCGTCCGCTGGTAGCGAGCGTGTACTACAACCGACTGAACAAGCACATAGCGCTCGACGCCGATCCCAGCATCATTTACGCCGAGCTCCTCGCCGGAACCTACCAAGGCGCACTGCACCACGCCGACATGCAATTCAACTCGCCCTACAACACTTATCGCAATGCGGGCTTACCCCCGGGACCGATCGGAAACCCGGGAAGATCCGCTCTGGAAGCAGCCATGCATCCGGCGCAAACCGACTACTACTATTTCGTCGCTGATGCCCAAGGCCATCACCGGTTCGCCGAGAGTTTCGAAGAGCACAATAAGAACGTGGCGGCGTACCGGAGAGCGATGAAAAAGCGCTAATTGTTGCTGGTAAGAGTTCCTCGTGCACCCTTTCCGCCCTCTGCGGCTAAAGATTTCGGAACCACGAATTGCACAAAGAAAAGAACTTAGAAGAACTCTGAATCGGAAGCCGAGAGCCTCTGCTGCGCCATCCATCCCTGCAGAATAAGCACCGCTGCCATCCGGTCCACCGCTTTGCTGCGCTTTTCTATGGACAGATCCGTCTCGCGAAGCAGCCGGTTGGCTTCCGCCGACGTGAGGCGTTCGTCCCACAAGTGCACTGGTAATTCGAAGCGCTTGCGCAAATCCTCGGCAAAGGCCTGCATCTTCTCGGCTTGAATTCCTTCGGCACCACTCATGCGTAAGGGCAGCCCCACGACGATCTCTCGCACCGAGTAATTGCGAATTACGGCTGCGAGGTACTCGAAATCCTGCCGCTTGTTCTTGCGTTGGAGGGTCTCGAGGCCCTGCGCGGTGATCCCGAGAGGATCCGAGACCGCAATTCCGATTCTGCGGCTCCCGACATCCAGCGCCATCACCCGGCCTTGTGCCGTGGTTTCAGGCTGAGATTCAGATCGGTTATCCACGGGCGGATTATACCTGTGGGCGGGGGCCATTTTGAGAGCCAATGGGTTGGCGGGATTTGGCGTATGTCACTCTAAGTAGCTTATTTTCATGTACGTACGTTATTTGGGAGCCACTCCCAGCGGCTTTCTTTGCTTGATTTCGAGCTACTCTGGGAGTAAGATATTCACAGTACTGGCTAGAGCGTTTCCCCACTAACCCACTGACCTTCCTTAGGGTGCCTAGTTTATGAGCAGTACAGATTTGAATTTCCACATCGGCGACCGAGTCGTCTACCCCAATCATGGAGTCGGTATCATTGAGCAGATCGGGAGCCGGTCAATTGGTACATCGGTCGAGCGGTATTACCTTCTGAACATCAAGGCTAGTAGCCTGCGGGTAATGGTGCCGTGCCATAACGCTGGGAGCGTTGGCCTGCGACGGGTGATTCGCAACGGCGAAATCCAAAAGGTGCTGGACCTGCTCTCCGGTACTGAGAATGGCACCAACGGTGACTGGAAAGACCGCTTCAAGGAAAACTCCGAACGTATGCGGACCGGGTCGCTGCTGGAAGTTGCGGGAGTGTTGAAGAGCTTGATCGCGCTGCATCAAGCAAAGCCACTCTCATTCCGTGAAAAGAAAATGCTGGAACGGGCCCGCTACCTGCTGGTCAGCGAACTGGCTCTCGCCCGCAACTGCGACGAGAACAAGATTGAGGAACTGCTCACACTGACGCTGGCCAAGTGCAATCTGCGCTTTCCGGAAGCGTCGGAGTTTCAGGCGTAAGTCTCAAGAGCGGCATCTTCCGCCGCATAATCGAATTGCTGTAACGGAATGCTGCTGGGAGGATTTCTCAACTCCCAGTAAGCCGTCCTTCGGATCGCCTCGTCAATTTCGACTATTTCTCCATATCCCAGTTCACGGCGAATGCGCTCCGAACTTGCCACCATGTGCTGTGCGGGGCTGCCGGGCTTCAGCAGATGCTTTGGCGTTCGCTCCCGGGGGAGCACGGTAAGCTTTCCTGGCCATCCCAGCAGTTTCGCAATTCGAGTCTGCCATTCCAGATCGCTGAACGCAGGTTCCTCGCAGACGTTGTAGATCCTTCCCCGGGCCCGATCAGATATCGCGGCGAGCGCGATCGCATGGGCAACGTTGTCCACGTATCCTCGCGGCGAGCGCCAGTCGGCAAGACCCTCGGCGAGAATGACTGTGTTCCTTCCGTCGGCGATGCGCTTCAACAGTGGGAAAAACCGGTGCAGCCGGTCTCCGGGACCATAAATCATGGGCAGTCGCAAAACCGTTACCGACACAACCGGACTGCTCATGACGGTTTGCTCGACCGCGATCTTGTCATAGTGCTCGTCGAGCCAGGTGAAAGTGCTCCGGATGGCAGTTATCGTTTCGCGCGGATAAGCCTGGCGCACCGTGCGCACCGCCGAGTCCTCAGTTAACGGCAGAGGCTCGAGTGGGCCGGGCTCAACTTGTTGCATGACGCCCCAGGCGCGGTAAACGTCCATGCTGCTGAGCACAACCAGGCGACCAACTAGACCGCGCGCCGTTTCGATCAGCTGCTGGGCCTGCCCTTCCGAGCTCAAGATCAGGTCGATAATAACGTCCGGGCCGAATCGCCCAATTTTTTCTCGACATTCGAGGAGGCGATTCTGGTCTCCAACTATGGTTGCGTCGCCCGAGTCGGCAGGCTGGGCATTGCGATGGAGGATCGCGAGTTCGTGTCCGGATGCGCGCAACTCCCGCGCCAGAGGTGAACCAATGAACCCGTTGCCGCCGATGAGCAGAATGCGCATTGGAAGTTCCCCTCCCGATTCACCATCATTTGGGTTGAAATCGTGTGCGATCAACCCTGTGTCCACCGTCACATGTGGTGAGATTGCATGAAACCCCCACAGATGCACCCATGCATTTCCGAAAGACGGCATCAAGCCTATGTCATACTACCCTCCGATTGCGGACTAGGTCATGGGCAAATCGAAAAACAACACAGGCCTGGGAACGCGCGCGGTCTGGTCGGGAGAGCAAGGCAAGAAATGGGCCGGCGCCACGCAGGTTCCGGTGGCGCTCAGCGTTTCTTACGGATACGACACGGTCGAAGAGTGGCTGGAAGTTGCTCTGGGGAAGAAGTCCGGCCACATTTACGGGCGCAATACCAATCCCACGGTCGCCGCGTTCGAAGAAAAAGTTCGCGACCTCGAAGGCGCGGAAGCCGCCACAAGCTTTGCCTCTGGAATGGCCGCCATCAGCAACACGCTATTCACGCTGCTCTCCCCGGGCGACCGCGTGGTCTCTATCAAAGACACTTACGGTGGTACCAACAAGATCTTTATCGAATTCCTGCCGCGCTTTCAGATTGAAGCCAAGCTCTGCGACACCGGCGATCACAAGGCGATCGAGGCCTCGATCGCCGAGGGCTGCAAGCTGCTGTACCTGGAAACCCCTACAAATCCGACCATCCGCGTCGTCGATATTGCCCGGCTGGCGCAGGCCGCGCATAAGCACGGGGCACTAGTCGCCGTAGATAACACCTTCGCTACGCCCATCAATCAGCATCCGCTCGAACTCGGCGCGGATCTTGTCGTTCACAGTGCTACAAAATTTCTTGGCGGACACGCCGATGCCCTCGGCGGAATCGTTTGCGGGCGGAAAGAGATCATCAGCCGCATCTACCATTTCCGCGAGATCAATGGCGCCTGCCTGGAACCGATGTCGGCATATCTTCTCCTTCGCGGGATGAAGACGCTGCACCTGCGCATCCGCCAGCAGAATGAAAATGCCTTGAAGATCGCACAATTCCTGGCCGCACATGCGCGTGTCGCCAAAGTCTTCTATCCCGGACTTCCCACGCACGAGAATCACGCGATCGCCCGGCAGCAAATGTCAGGGTTCGGAGGCGTGCTCAGCTTCGCTCTCAAAGGTGGTTTTGATGTGGTAAAGGCGTTTCTACCGCGACTCAAATACGCGAATCTGGCGGCCAACCTCGGCGCGGTCGAAACTGTAGCCGGTCCTCCGGCGACGACCAGCCACGTGGAGTCTACAGCGCGAGAGCGAGCAGCAGCGGGAATTCCCGAAGCGCTGATCCGCTATTCAGTCGGCATCGAGGACGCCGAAGACCTGATCGCCGATTTGCGGCAGGCCCTCGACAGCCTGAAGAATATCTCGAAACAATCCATGCTCTTGTCATCCTGAGACCTGCGCTTGCGGGGCAAAAGGACCTATGCATTTGCTTGGAAGCCTCAAAGCTGCTGCAGACTGCATGGGTCCTCGCCGCAGAAGCGCGGCTCAGGATGACAATTGCAGAAGTTGTATGGCTATCCCCGCAGCGCCAGCTCCGCAGCTTCGTGTGAAGACACCTGGCACGGCGCAGAATCGGGCTCATACAGCTGCCGCAGTTCGCATTCGCCCTCTCCCGAGATCTTCAGAAAATTGCGAGTCAGCTCAATCGCCTCTTCCTTCGATTTTGCCTGCAAAATGGCGAATCCCCCAATGGCCTCTTTGGTTTCGGCGAAAGGCCCGTCGGTGACGGTCAGGTTGCCGCCGGATCGCCGGACTCGTGCCCCTAGCGACGTCGGGAGGCACCCTTCGGTCGAGATCAGCCAGCCGGCTTTCATTCCTTCTTGGATCAGCCTGCCCATGTTCGCCATTTCCTCCGCGCTGGGCGGCGCAGTACGTTCTGTTGTCTTGAAAACGCTCAGGAACCGCATGATTTCTTCTCCTCTACGTGATTTTAATTCCGGAGCGGGTCTCTGATTCTATTGAATCCCGCTCCCTTGGTTAATCGAACGAAGGGGCGCGACTTCGACAGCGGCTGGAATTATTTATTAGCTGCGATCTGCTCGCGCAAGCGCTGCTCCCTTTTCCGGCTCTCGGGGGTGAAACTCTCACCAAAATCTTCAGCTTCAAAAATCGGCCGGATATCCACGTCGCTGTCCTCGCAGTGCGGATTGGGGCAACGTTTTAGCCATTCGACGGCTTCTTCCATAGACTTCACCTTCCAGATCCAATACCCCGCGATCAGTTCCTTGGTTTCGGCGAAGGGACCATCGATGACCGTCCGCTTCGGTCCCGTAAAGTGAACTCGCTTGGATTTGGAACTGGGCTGTAATCCTTCGCCGGCCAGCATGATTCCAGCCTTCACCAGTTCCTCGTTGTACCTGGTCATGGCATCAATCAGTTCTTTGCTGGGCAGGACGCCTGCTTCCGAATCTTTGGTTGCTTTCACGATGACCATAACTCTCATACCCTGATCTCCTCTTCAAAATTGAGCGGATTGCGTTCCACTCTGCAGGTATATCGATTGAGTCGCAGGCAAATCGACAATCTGCCGAATATTCCTGGGGCTTCAGAATGACCTTCCGTGTGTGGAGCCTTCATCTGATTTTCATGTACATTTGGAAGTCTCATCAAAGTTAGGGTTCGTATGGTTTGTTCGGCGATGATGCGGCCGCGTCAGGGGTGGCTGCAATACGCAAAATCCGCAGTTAGCGTTCCATCATATGCTGCCGTGACTGACGAAACACAGAGGCGGATCCGGGAGCTATCCGCGCTGTTGGAGCGGATACGCGACTTGTGTCACTCGCTGCAGGAGGAACCTGGATCGGAGCAGTTCATCGCCCGGCTCTGTGAATTCTCCTGTTTACTGGATAAGGCGGAAGCGCGCCTCCGGGAGTTGGAAAGGTAATTTTTCCCCCTTTTTTCTCCAGTTCAGCACATGAAAGAAGTCCTGGCACACCGCCGGAAGTGCTATCTGATAGCACACATGGGCCAATTTCGTATGGCGCTCGCTTTGCTAGCATCGCGTTGTGCATTACACCGCCTCTGCTGACTTGATTGAAACCTTCTCGGTATTTGTCGGGCCCGATGTAGAAGAGCAAGACATCGATCTGATCCGCGCCAGCTTGGCCATCGCGCGCACCGAATATCCCAGTCTCGATATTGAAGCGTTCGCGTCACGCGTGGAGGGACTGGCCCGCCGTGTGGCGGCGCTGCTTCGCGACTTTGACCCGCAGCGCGCACTGGCCGCCGTGAATCAGGTCCTGTTCGAGGAGGTGAACCTGCGCGGCAATCGCGAGGACTACTACGATCCGCGCAACTCGTTTCTGAACGATGTGCTCGATCGCGGCTTGGGGATCCCGATCACGCTTTCAATCCTGTACATGGAAGTGGCGCGGCGCGTGGGTCTGGCGTTAACAGGCGTGGGTATGCCGGGGCATTTCCTGTTGAAGCATTATCGGGAGGACGGAACCGAAATGCTGATCGATTGCTTCAATCGCGGCGACATCCTCGATCGGCAAGACTGTCAGAACCGGCTGGATGAAATTTATTCGGGCGAGATGAAATTGCGTCCCGAGTTTCTCCATCCCATCAGCCGACGCCAGATATTGACCCGGATGCTCAACAATCTCAAAACTGTTTATCTCTCCACCCGAAATTTCCGTAAGGCGCTGCCCGTTGCCGACCTCATCCTGGTCATCCACCCACAAAGCCCCGAAGACATCAAGCAGCGCGCCCTTCTACGCTACAGCATGGGACTGCAGCGGCTGGCGGCGGAGGATTTGGAGGCCTACCTTAAGGCCTCGCCCGCCGCGTCAGATAAGGACGACATTCGGCAGATGTCGATGTCGATTCGGCAGATGCTGGCGTTAATGAATTAGGGGCTGGGGATTACAAGCTGGAGTTTGGGAGTAGACAAATTCGAAATAGGAAGTAGTGCCTCATCGACATCCGGAGGAGCTTTTTCATAGCTCCAGGCCCTGGTCCCTGATTTTACGGGTTGGTTTCGCCGTTTTCGGGCGGGGCGAGCGGCAGCCGAGTAGCTCCCCGCATCATTTCCCGTTCCTGGTCAGAGAACATGCCCTTGAAGCGGTCGGAATTGATGATCCGTTCGCGCTGGTCCGGTGGCATGGCGCGCAGGTCGCGGACCGCGGTGGTCACCATGCGCTGACGGTCAGGCGGCAACTGGCGCATCTGGCTGAAGATCTGGCGCGCCTGATCTTTCTGCTCGGGAGTCAAGTGCTCCCAGGTTTCCATGCGATTAAGCATGCGCAGCTGTTGCTGCGGCGGAAGATTGGAGAAATGCTGCAAGCGCTGACGCAGGCGCTGCTGCTGATCCGGAGAGAGACGCCGAAATCCCGGATCGTTCTGGAGCGCGTGTTCCTGCTCGGCTGGCGGCAAGTCCTTATAGCGACGGAGCCAGTCGCCGGCATGTCCCTGAGGCCTTTGGGCATTTTGCTGTGGGCGCGTGACTTGAGGACGCTGCGGCTGGTAGGTTGGCGCGGAATGAGTTGCGGGCCCTGTATGCGCGGGTTCTGCGTGCTGCGGCGGAGAGTGCGTTCCACCTCGCTGGCCCAACAAAGTGACAGGCACGGTTAGCCCCAGCATGAGCACACTCATGCCGAGCCATCCCGTCATGTCCTTCCCGTGAGTCACCTTCCTGCCCTCTCGTGGTTCCCGCAGACTTCCGCCTGTTACGGATTGGCCACGACATTCTGCTGCACATCCAAGTCATCAAGCAACTCAAAATCGGAATACAGGTCGTGATTCGTCTCCAGCGACTGAAGATCGCTCACGGCGGAGCCCGGGGCAGGCATTTCATTCACCGAAGTTTGTTCGCGCTGATAGATTCCACTGCTGCGTGTGAACAGCAGGCCTACACCAATTCCTATCAGTACGGTAAGGGCAGCCGCCAACACCGGGCGCCGGAACCATGCCGCCCAGCCCGCCTGCGGACGAGCCATCTCCTCCCGCAGACGAGCATGCAAGCGTACATCGAAATAGGGCGACGGCTCTGGCGCATGCCAGTCATCCAGCAGCGTCATCGTAGCGCGCATGGCTTTCAACTGCTCCGCACACGCGGCACAGCTTTCGAAATGTTGGTTTTCGTCTGCCGTGAACTGGTTTAACCCAGCCGCTACGTCCGGCATCCGTTCGCGAATCTCATCGCACTTCATAACCGCTTGTTCCTCTATTCTCGCCTGTCGCTCCCAATACATTCTGTCGTTCTTATAAATACTGTTTCAACTGTTCCCGCAAAGTCTCGTATGCCCGAAAGAGCAACGACTTGGTCGCCGATTCGCTCTTTTTCAGCACTTCGGCGATCTGCTTGTAATCCATCTGCTGGTACTTGTGCATGATCACGGCGAGGCGCTGCTGTTCGGGCAGAGCCTCCACGGTCCGGCGGATGGCCAGCAAGCGCTCCCGCCTCATGATTGCCTGCTCGGCGGTTAGTTTGCCGTCGGGCAGTTCGATCTTTGTGCCGCTTTCCTCGTCCGGTTCGTCAAGGCTGACCGTTACTTCCGGGCGCTCATGGCGGCTGTCGCGCGTGTGATTTACCGCCAAGTTCGTCGCAATTCGGTACAGCCAGGTTGTGAACTTGGCGCTGGCTTCATAGCTCTCGCGCGAGCGATACACCCGCAAGAACACTTCCTGTGCCAGGTCCTCGGCCACCGCAGTGTTGCGCGCCATCCGGTACATGAAGCTGATGATCGGACGGCGATACTTCTCGACCAGGTAATCAAAAGCCGACTGATCCCCGGCTTTGACGCGCAACATAATCTGCGCGTCCGAAAGGCCGTCAGCGCCTCCGGCAGCAACAAAAGCCGAGGGAGCCTGCGGCGTCGTCGACGCCACCAGCATGCCGGGATCGAGCGCGGCTGTGCTCACATTCATTTCAACCCCGTCCGGGCCGGAAAGTTGCGCCTCAGAGCCGGCTGACAGATGAATGGAAGTCATTGGCTCTGAGGGGGATAGCGGGCTTCTACCGGGTTTTGGCTCGACACCCATCCGAAAACAGGCAGGACGGACCAGATTCCTGTGAAATCCTGGCCTTTGGACCTGCAGCGATAGGCTACCATGCCGGACGCCGGGGCAAAACTCACGCCCGGTCAATGGGGCTTAGGACCTAAGCATATGCCGGGCGATAAAGAACACATTGGCCGGACGCTCCCCCAGCCGCCGCATGAAGTACGGATACCACTCAGTGCCGAAAGGAATGTAGACGCGCATGCGCCAGCCCTCACGCACGAGGCTTTGCTGCAAGTCGCGCCGAATCCCGTAGAGCATCTGGAATTCGAAGGAATCAGGAGCGATCTTCTCGCGTGTAGCGAAGGCCTTGGCTTCGAGGATGATGTTCTCGTCGTGCGTCGCCAATCCATGGTAAACGCCGCTCTTGAGCAGGATCTTCATCAGCTTTATGTAGTTCGCATCCACCTCGGACTTATTCTGGAAAGCAATGCTGGCGGGCTCTTTATAAGCCCCTTTGCAGAGCCGGATGCGAATGCGCTCGGCAAGCAGCTTTTCCACGTCGCCCTCAGAGCGGCGCATGTAGGACTGGATCACCGTTCCGACGGAATTTCCGTTGCCGGGCATGCGGTGCAGTTCGTGCACAAAATCGAGCGTGCGCTGGGTATAGGGCGAGCCTTCCATATCCACGCGTACGAAGCCGGGTGGGTTCATGGAAGCACACTTGGCAACCAACGCTCTCACCTGGTCGCGCGCCAGGGTTTCATCTACGTCTAATCCCATATGCGTCAGTTTGAGGCTGATGTTGGCATTGAGCTGGTTCGCTGCGATCGCGTCGAGAATCTCATGGTAGAGTTGCGCGCTCTGGCGGGCTTCCTCGGGATTGGTGACGTTCTCCCCGAGATTGTCGATGCTGACGCTCATACCGGCGCGGTTGACGGTTTGGGTGGCGCGTACGGCATCGGCGATTTCGGTTCCCGCGACGAAGCGGCCCGAAACTTTCTGTCCGATGGCGGATTTTTCAGCGAAGTTGCGCAGGGAACGATTTTCAGAGAGATGAACGAAGAATGCCCTCAGCATGGAGTACCTGCCGGTGGAAGAAGAATTGGATTAGGAATAAATGGGAAACGCGTGCTGGATGCTCGCGATAAGATCACAGGATTTTGTATCACAAACCGGGCATGTTGCCGCTAGGAGCGCGATCACACGGCTGGGCACATCCCGAAATGGGCTACTTGCCCTGTTCTTCCAGAAATTTCTCGACTTCGATCGCAGCCATGCAGCCGGTTCCGGCTGCAGTGATGGCTTGACGGTAGCGACGGTCCTGCACGTCGCCACAGGCAAACACTCCGTGAACGCGGGTAAATACGTAATTCTGCGTTTTCAGATAGCCATCGGCATCCATATCGAGCTGGCCTTCGAACATTTTCGCGTTGGGCTCGTGTCCAATACCAAGGAATAAGGCGCTGGTTGGGAAGTCGTAAACTTCGCCGGTCTTCAGGTTTTTCAGCTTGAGGCCGGTCACTTCCTGCTTGTGCGCGTCGTAAACGTCTTCGACGACGGTATCAACCAGGAATCGGATCTTCTCGTGCTCCTGGGCCCGCTGCAGCATGATTTTCGAGGCGCGGAAGGTGTCACGGCGGTGAATGATGGTCACCTTTGTGGCAAAGCGGGTGAGGAACAGCGCTTCTTCCATCGCGGAGTCGCCGCCGCCAATGACAACAATTTCCTTACCAGAGAAAAAGAAGCCGTCGCAAGTGGCGCAGGAAGAAACTCCGTGTCCAATCAGTTGCTGCTCGTGCGGCAGGCCGAGCCAGCGCGCCGACGCGCCGCTGGCGATGATCAGGCTGGAAGCGTGTACCACGTTGTGTCCAATGTGCAGCAAGAATGGACGCTTGCTCAGATCGGCACTGGTCAGATGAGCCATGCGATATTCCGCGCCGAAGCGCTCGGCCTGCTTGCGCATGTTCTCGACCAGTTGCGGCCCGAGAATTCCTTCAGGAAATCCGGGGAAGTTCTCGACCAGCGTGGTGAGAGAAAGCTGGCCGCCGGGCTCGTGACCTTCAATGACCAGTGGTTTCAGGTTGGCGCGCGCTGTGTAGAGGGCGGCAGTGTGTCCGGAGCATCCGGAGCCGATGATCACTACATTGCGATTTTCGCTCATGAATGAATTTTCTTGCCGATTAGATGGTCGAATTCAGATTTTGATGCAGTTGCCTCGCGCGACCCTCACTTCGTCACAGCCGCTTTGGAAGATTTCGCTTTCTGAGCCAGTTTGGGCCGAGGAGTTCCTTTGATTTCGGCGAGCTCCTGCGGGACGATGGACTTCACTCCCAGTAGTCCGCGATAGTTCGCCATCACTTCAGAAGCTGTTTGGAACAATGGCTCGTAGGCGCTCTGATCCGGGCCTGGTCCGGCTTCCGTACCGGAGCAGCGCGCCAGGGCAATCGATGATTTTCCGAAACGCTCCAGTCGAACTCGGGTTGCCGGTGTGTTGGCAGAGAGCATGGCTTCGGCGCTGGTCACGGCCGAGGCGCTATCTTCCAGCGACACTTCCATCAGGTCTTTGGGATCGCGAACATGCAGCACGAGAGTCTCGATCATGCTCTGCCCGTCGTTGCTGAAGGAATATTGCACGCTGGCGAAGAGGGCCTGCACAGAAAATTCGCGGCGAATGCGCACGTAGCTGGCGACTGGAGTTTCGTCGCTGGCATGAACGTTAGTTCCCGGACGCATGAAACTGGGCATGTCGGTCAACGTCGAACGTCCACGGGAGACTTCAAAATCGGTTCCGAACAGCGGCTGCCTGGGAACGCGCGCCAGAGCCGAGGCGATCTCCTTCTGCTCCTCGGAAGACGGTGTGCACACGTTCAGCATGTGAACCTGAACCTGAGGTTGTGTGGACGGCGTATTTCCGGGCTGCTGCTGCGCCATTAACGGAACCGCAATCCAGCAGGTGAGTAGGAAAAACCAGATTCTCGGCACGCCGGAATTCTAAACGAGAACTCGAAAATCCTGAACATTCCGAAGACGCAGACCCAATGGCGGGAACAGCGTAAAATTCAAGTATGGCGAATTTAACTCTGGTTTATGGCATGAGGCTGCTGCCCGCGGAAGATATCGCCGAGGTCGGCGAGGCGCCGGTGAAGCTGACCAACGGCCGCGAGGCGCATGTGACGATGCACGTGCTCGAAGGCAGTAAAGAGCAGATCGAGAAGCAGTTGCGCACGAGTCTCGAAGCCTTTTTCGATCTGTATCCTGAGATTTAGGTTGCACGACGATGTGACGGCTGCTTGCCGCACGCGCACCGTATAATCCTAATCCTCTGCAGGCCGTCATTCTGTGTAGAAAGCCCGTCGAAACCCATGCAGTGGTCTTATCCAGAACTCCGGGAGCGGCTCATCAGGGCGGAACTCTGGCCGCAGGGCCGGATGGCCCGCCTCGCCTGCTATCTGGCAGGGCTGGCGCTGGTGCTTTTCGGATTGGAGAAATTGCTGGGCCTCTTTGCGCCTTCCTGGGGCGAACACCTCGACGGCTGGGTCGACTTCCTCGCATTCATCGCGGGAGTGCTGTTTTTCGTTCTTGCGTTCCGCTGGGTGAAGCGCAGGATCCTGTGGCGGCTGCGCAACCGGCTTATCGTCACCTACGTGTTCATTGGGGTGATCCCAGCCGTGCTTCTGGTGGCTATGGGTCTGATTACGCTTTATGGATTTGCCGGGCAGTTTGCCGTTTACGTCGTGACCTCTGAGATTCATTCGCAGTTGCGAACTCTCGAGGCTGTCAACAGCGCGATCGGTAACGAACTCGCCGCCCGGCTTGAGCGGGGAGAAAAACCGGCGGCCGAGTCGCTCAGTGGGCTTTTCAAGCGCAATCCGGCCTGGAATCGCCGCCAGGTTTGCGCGTGGTTTGAGGGTAAGCCGCTTCCCCTTTGCGATGAGTTTCACGGCGCGTCCTTGTCTCCTCCTCAGTCCCTGAACGGTACCTTCGGGGAACTGGTCAGCGATGCCGGACGATTGCACCTTCGCGTTGCATCCTCCATCCCACTCGGCTCTTCGCCCTTGGTCGTTGTCACTAGCGAGCCAGTAGATAAAGAACTAGTCGGCAAGATTGCCGCGAATCTGGGAGAAATCACTCTCTATTCCAGTGCAATCTCCTTAGAAGGGGACCAGCCAACGGGTTCGGCCTTGTCCGGAGCAAATCATGCCAACACGGTGAATACCGAAAAAAAGAGAGGCGCAGTCACTGTCACGGCAGGTGCGCCCAAAAATACAAAGTCAGATCTCCATCCGACACTCGCCGTGGGTGCCGTCCCCCCGCCCAGCGGAGTTTTCGATCGCGCCATTACGTTTCCCGCGCCACTTCCGGTGGTGGACTGGAAAACCGGAAAACATGAGGAATTCAATGCAATCACGGTAACGACGCGGCCATCGGTCTTGTACGGGCAGCTCTTTGCGGCCCTGGGCCAATTCGTTACCGGCGTGGCCTACATTCTTCTGGGAATTGGCGTCTTCTTCGCCATTATCGAGCTCGTTGCGCTGATTATCGGAACGCGCATGACCCGAACCGTTACGGGATCGGTGGCGCAACTCTACGAGGCTACCCAGCATGTCGACCGAGCCGATTTCACTCATCGCATTCCAGTGAAGTCGCAGGATCAACTTGCCCAATTGGCCCTTTCGTTCAACTCCATGACAGCTTCGATTGAGAGGCTCATTCTGGAGCAGAAAGAAAAGCAGCGCATGGAGAGTGAGCTGGCGATCGCGCAGGAAGTGCAGGCGCAGCTGTTTCCCAAGCAGATCTCGGAGATCGAGTCGCTCGAAGTCCATGGATTCTGCCGCCCGGCGCGCACGGTCAGTGGAGACTACTACGATTTTCTGACGGCGAGCTCCCACAAGATGATCCTCGCGGTGGGAGATATCAGCGGAAAAGGCATTTCGGCGGCGCTGCTGATGGCCACCATTCACTCCGCCGTCCGCGCTTATAGCGTCGAGAGCTTGCCCCAACTGCGGGAGCCAATGGCCGTCGGCGCAGTTTCGGGCGCGGGGCAGATGATGGCCACGTGGCCGGAAGGTGTGGATATTTCCCCGGGATCGCTGTTGAGCCTGCTCAATCACCAGCTTTACGAAAGCACACCAGCAGAGAAGTATGCCACGTTATTTCTGGGAATCTACGACGGCCGCACACATCGCCTGACCTACAGCAATGGCGGGCATCTTCCGCCGGTTGTGATCGGCGAAAATGGTTCCGCGCGAAAACTCGAAGCTGGAGGCACGGTGGTAGGCCTCTTCGACAAAATGAGCTACGACGAAGGCACCATCGAGATGAAACCCGGTGAAATCCTGGTGGCGTATAGCGATGGAGTGACGGAGCCAGAGAATGAGTTCGGAGAATTTGGAGAGCAAAGGCTGATCGAAATGGTAACCGAACACCGACTCCTTCCGCTCGCGCAAATCAGCCAAAACGTGACGCTCGCCGTCGATGACTGGATCGGAGACAAAGAGCAGCCAGATGATGTCACCCTGGTGCTGGCGCGCGCTCGGTAGGGATTCCGAGAATCAGAGTTTCAGCAGCTCGGCTTCGGGATACGAAGATTTCGAAAGTTCCTCAACAAAGCAGCCGCGGCGCGCGCGATTCAGTACGAAGATCAATCCCGCCAATACTGCAAGGCTGCACAATCCATAGTTGACGGCGTTGATGGCACTACGGCGATACGCCTCTGCCGGAGACAGATCACCGAAGATCTGCACCCGCGACCTTCCCTGCAGGTCGGAATACAGGTAGATGGGAATGGTTGTCCCCGGAGGAACACGAGATTCCAACTCGGCCTGATCCGCGGGCCGCGTCGGCAAATACGGCACCAGATTCATCCACTCCCGGTTGCCGTCTACCGTGCCGCTGGCGTAGATGTCGGCCCCACGAGAGAGTTTCTGAAAATACACGCGAGTCACATGAAACTCGCTGCGATGGAACGGTTGTCCCTGGTAGAGATGCCAGCGCGACCAGGCGTTTAGAAAAACCAACGAGCCAAACAGCAGAACGCAGAGAAATGCGAGCGAGCAGACCGTAATGGTGAGGCCGAGAACACGGTACAGGGTGGGCCGGGACGCGGGCCTCTGAAGAGTTCTCACGGCGCTGAGAGCTTTCGACTTGACCAGGCTCGAGATTAGAGTGCCCAGCAAGATGAATCCGCCAAAGACGGCGATCATGAAGCGCGGGAACTTGAACACCACCATGAAAACCGCGCAAATGGCGAACTGGATCGCGGCTCCCCACCAGATCTTCGCGCCCGGAGCCTCGCTGCTGGCATTCGGATGCCCAGCATTTTGAACGCTGGTAAGATCCAGCCCGCATTGGGGACACTTGTGGATAGTCGCCATGCGGTGCGATTACAGCAGGAAAAAGCGACGCGAACAATTTACGGAGGTAACGCGACCGGAGGACCTTAGTTTTCGCGAACCAGTCCTGCTTCCTGCTTTTTCAGGGTCTTATAGGCCCACGCCATGCGCGGGGTATTGTGCGCAATGCCAATGTGGCCTTCGCGGTTAAGGACGATGATGCCGCCATGACCGTCTACGCGCTGCTTCAGGTAATTCATTGCTTCCTGCGCTGACCATTCGGGAAGGTTGCCGGCGGACACGCGATCCGCCGTCCATTTGGCGAGCACCAGCTTCATGATCGGCTCTCCCCACCCGGTAGTGGAGACAGCGGCGCTCTGATTATCGGCGTAGCAGCCGCAGCCAATAAGGGAGGAATCACCCAGGCGGCCGGGAGCCTTGTTCAGCGTGCCACCGGTCGAGGTGGCCGCGGCGATGTTGCCCTCGCGATCGAGCGCGACCGCGCCAACCGTGTCGTGCGAGATTTCGGGTGCGAAGAGTTCCTTGCCGTGCTCGTCGCCTTCGGCCTGATATTCGCGCAGGCGTTCGACTTCCCGCGGAATAATCAGGTCTTCGTTTTTGCAGAGCGGGATTCCGTGGGCGGCAGCAAATTCCTCTGCGCCCTCTCCCACGAAATACACATGCGGACTCTCGCTGAGAATCTTGCGGGAAGCACGTACAGGGTTGCGCAAATGCTCGACGCAGCCCACTCCCCCGGCGCGAAGCGTGGCGCCGTCCATGATGAGCGCGTCGAGCTGAACACGACCATCGCGATTCAGGAAACTGCCGCGTCCGGCGTCGAAGGTTTCATCATCTTCCATCACCACCACGGCTTCCTCGACCGCATCAAGGGCGGAGCCGCCCTTTTCGAGTGCGCGCCATCCCGCGGCGATGGCATTCGTTACGCCGCGAAGATGTGCGTCGACCATGTCGTCGGGCATAGCCCAGGCGCCGCCGTGCACTACCAGCACCGGATCTGTTGGCAACGGTTGTCCCCAGGAACAGATGATGGCAAACGATTTAGTCTAGCAGGTGCTGAGGGCTGGAGTGCGGGTTCGTGTCAGAGCCTTGCGTTGCGCCGGGCGCGCTTGATGCCTGCGCTTACACCGATCCGAATGACCCGCGCGTAGCCAGCCTCGTCCATCGCGGTCATAGCGGCGGCGGCGATGCCGCCAGGAGTCGCCGCTTCATGCAGAAGCTCATCGAGGCTGAGGCCGCTTTCGCGCCAGTAATAGATGCCGTCGCTCAAAGCGTGGGCTGCCGCCATCAACGCTGTCTTGCGAGCGAGGCCTGCAGCCTGCGCCGCTCTCGCCAATGTCGCGAGTGCGTGATAGCCGTAGCTGGGGGAGTGGGTCGCGGTGATGGCATCCATCTGGCTGTCCGGGATTTCGAGCACCGGGCCAACCTGCTCGAACATCTTGCGAATGCCGATTCGCTCGGCTCGCGTGACGGTGCGGTCGAAGCTCAACGGCGTCAATCCGCGCCGAATCCGGCATACAGGACTGGGCATGCCACGCGCCCAATGCACGTTCGGGAGCCATTTGCGCAGGTTCGCCAAGGGGATACCGGCCGCCAGACTCACGCATCGATGCGGTGGAGTGACGCCGCACGCGGCCACTTCGCGCAGCATCTCTTTCACCGATGCGGGACGCACGGCAACGATTAGCAGTTGCGCGTTCGCGACGGCCAACTTGAGATCGGATGCAGCCTCAACGCGAGATTCTCGCCGCAGCGCGCGCAGTTTCTCGGGATGCCGGTCGTAAGCCATCAGCCTCCGCTCGTCTCCTGCAAGACGTAATCCGGCAGCAAGGGCACCAGTAATGCGTCCACCGCCAAGGAAAACCGTAGCTTTCATAAGTTCTTTCCGTCAGAAATTCTTCTTTAGCAATGTAAAGCCAGCAGTCTAAAACCACCACGACCACACCCAATCGACAAAGGTATGAGTAATGGTGGAGGCCGGAACCCGCCGTTCTTTGCGCCAGGCGCGTCCATAGAAAATACCAGCGATCGTGGCCAGCAAGACATAGCGCCAGTTGAAATGCGCTCCGGGCAGGTTTCGTTTATTGAAGTGTGACAGACCGAAGAGGATGGAGGCGACAATCAGGGCCGACCAGCGTCCGAGGCGGCGCTCCAGCAAGTTCTGCACCCAGGAACGGAAGAACAGTTCTTCAGGCAAGGCCACGAAAACGAAAATCTCCATCCAGCGCAGAATCGCGCCTGACAAAGATGGAATGTTTTTATGAGGCGAAAGGAATCCAAGAGCAAGCCCGATCACGAGAACGAAGGGCGCGAAAAAGACAAGCTCGCGGAGCCCGATTTTCCAGTCACTCCAGCGAAGCCGGAGATTGTATCCGCTGCCCTTCAGTTCTCGAATCGCCAGAAAACCATAAAGTCCAGCGTCGACCAGAAGGATCTTGCCCAGGCCCTCCTGCCCTCGCTGCCACGCGGAATCAAACCAGCGCAGATCGACGGCGAGGCCCAGGACCAGAAGAATGATCGCATCGCGCCAGTTGCCCTTCTGCACCGGGTCGGCCTGAGCGGCTCGCAGCAGCAGCCAGGCGATCGCGACCGGAAGCCCGAAATAGACGGCAAACCAGTCCCAGCGAAAAATGTGCTCCGAAACCGCGATGATCGTGTACGGCAGAGCCAGGATCGCCGGAAGCAGCACGCGAACCGGAGCGGAGACGTTGGCGACGGCGCGCGCGATAGCCTCCGCAGCAAAGGCAAAAGCCGCCGCGGGAACCAGTTCGGCGGCCATGACCGCCAGCACCACCGGCGTGGCATTCGACATCTATCAATCATAGCCGCGCGCGATCGGCTCCCGCCAAGATGCGTACTCAATTCGATGGCCGCAACACCGCCAGGTTCATTTGCGCACGACGCTTCGCGAGCTCTTTCTCTGCACTGGACGGAAACAGCTGTCGGCCCCGGTTCTGGCCTGTAGTCCACATGGAATCGAAAAAGCAGGATCCTTCGTAGCAGTGGAAAACCAATTTGCTGCCATTGCTTTCCGAGCGCAAAGCATCGTGGGTGGGCACGAGAACGTTTCTTGTCTGCGTGCTGGATATTTGCAAATAGGTGCCGTGGTCTCGGATAACGTAGTGGCCGGAGGGCAGCACCGCTCCCCCGACAACGAAGGGAAATGGAACAACCACGGTCATTTCTCCGGAAAGTGACTGCGCGACCGCAATGGAGGCGAGCAGGACTGTAATCAAGGTGAATTGCTTCATGGCGTTCTCCTATCTGTGAATTGAACCGAGCCGGTAGTAAAGGCCAGATCCCTAGGTCTCAGCGCGGCCGAAAAAAGGGGGGCGGTCTATCTGTCGCGCAATCCGCGCCGATCAGAGGTGGGCGCGGTTCTTCGTTGCATAGTGAACTGAGGGTGTGTTTCGTTACAGGGCGGCTTGTCTCATCTGTAACGCGCGACTAGAATCCCTACGAATCTCCCCTGCCTCGGAGGCCTCGATGGCTACTGCTCCGCCTGTTCCCAGTGCGTCCACGCCTGTGCCGGAAAGCCCCGGATTGTCCGAAGGCGCGCGCATCGTCAACACATTCATTGCTCCCTCTAAAACCTTCAGCGACCTGCGGCGGAATGCCAGTTGGTGGGGACCGTGGCTGCTCATTTCCGTCGTTTCGCTGCTATTTATTTTTGCCATGCAGCGGCAGATCGGATTCGAGCAGATCAGCAAGAATCAAATTGCGCACTCGTCGCGGGCCGATCAGTTCGACAAGCTTCCTGCCGACCAGCAGGCACGGCAATTGCAGTTTTCGAGCAAACTCGTCGCGATCTTTTCGTACGGCAGTCCGCTGATGATTTTGCTGTACCTGCTGATCGAAACCGCGGTGGTGTGGACGACTTTCAAATTCGTGGCGGCCTCGGAGACTTCGTTCAAAGAGGCATATGCCATCTCGTTCTATGCGGCTTTGCCTGGCGCGATTGGTGGGCTCCTGGGAACGATCGCGCTGTTTGCCGGGGTGAATCCGGAAGGCTTCGATATCAATAATCCTGTGGGAACCAATCTCGCCTATTACCTCGACCCGGATACCACGGGGAAGTTCTTAAGGGCGATGTCATCGTCCCTCGATGTTCTGAGCATCTGGAGCATCATTCTGATCGGTATTGGTTACGCGTCCACCAGCAAGGTGAAGCGTTCCACGGCGATCGTGATTGTTGCGGTTTGGTTTCTCGTGTACAAGCTGCTTACCTCTGGTTTGGCGGCTATGTAACCAGCAATTCAGGAAGTTCATCCTTTCGGCATCTAATGGCGGTTCGCGCCGATGCATGCGGCTGAGTAGAATGGTGCATACGCGAGGACAACCATGAAAAAGACGATCTGCCTTGTTGTGCTTCTTGCCTCATCCGCAGTACTTGCCCAGGAGAAAAATCCGGTTACTTCCGTCGTCAAACAAATCCTCCCCCGGCAGGAAAAGAACATCATCGCCGCCGTCGAAGAAATGCCCGCGGACAAGTTCGCTTATAAGCCGACCGAGCAGCAGATGACTTTCGGCCATCTCGTGCTGCATATCATCGGATCGAACAATCACCTGTGCTCGACCATCGGAAACCTCCCCGAGACGAAACCGGCCGTGCCGTTGAAAGAGTCCGACAGCAAAGACAAGCTGGTTGCCGCGCTCAGGGCCAGCTTTGAATTCTGTTCCACCGCCCTCGAGAAATTCGACGACTCCAAACTCGGAGATGAGGTGGAACTGTTCGGCGGGCACAAGGGGCCGATGGCGTTCGCACTCATTGCCCTGACTAATGACTGGGCTGATCACTACAGCTCAGCAGCCATGTATCTGCGGCTGAATGGCATGCTGCCGCCCACGGCACAGAAGAAGTAAACCCACGTTATTTGATTTGGACTAATTCGCCATTGGAGACAGTCGATTGCAAAGGCGGCGGAGCCGAATGCTGCGGGGCGCGCCAGGAATCGAAGATCGAAACCTGGTGCACGCACGACACGGTGCAGTGCGGCGCGCAGGATTTTTCCGTCACATACTCGCGCCGCAGATCCTCGCGCGTGTAGCTCGCCAGCGGAACACCGGGGTATCCACGCTGCTGCGAGCAGTAATGCACCAATCCATCTTCACAGATGTACAAGTAACGGGCGCCGGCCCGGCATCGCCAATCATTCGCTAATCCCTGCGCGATGTTGTCCTGAAACGCGTTGATCCGGGTAAAGCTGCTTTTTTCGAGCGACTTCATCTCGTGATAGATCCGCCGCTCTTCTTCACCCAGTGGCTGTAGTTGTCCGCCGCCATCATGAATAATTCCAATCGTCGAGGTGAAACCGAGCTCGACGGCGCGCTTGCCGATCACCAGCGCATCCTGCGGATGCTTGATTCCGCTTCCCACAACAGAATTGATATTTACGTGAAAGTCCGCGTGTTCCGCCAGCAGCTGCAACTTCTTGTCAAGGACCTTCAGGCTCTTCTTCGAAACGTCGTCAGGATTGACGTTGTCGATGGAGATCTGCAGCCATTCGAGGCCGGCGCGGTTGAGCCGCTGGATGCGGTCAGCCACGAGCAAATATCCATTAGTAATCAGGCCGGCGATCATGCCGTTTTGGCGGATGCGGTAGATGACATCGTCGAGTTCGGGATGCATGAGCGGCTCGCCACCCGAGATCGTCACCACCGAGGTGCCAAGCGCGCCCAGTTTATCGATGCGACGGTACATCTCTTCAATCGGCACCGGTTTCGAGAAATCGTCGAACTCGTTGCAGTAGGTGCAGGCCAGATTGCAGCGGCGCATGGGAATGATGTGCGCCAGCAGCGGATGGTCGGTCGAGGCCAGGGCACGCACCGCCATTTTCGCACCCCGCACGTTGCGGTGGGCGGACTTGGCACGGCGGCGCAATCTTTTAAGCAGCGAAGGCATACTCAATACTGATTACAACATACGCAAGTGTTTTTCTGCATTTTGTGGCCATTTAGCGGGCCCTCCATGCACTCAAATGGCAGAAATCTGAGTCTTTGTGGATTGTTCTGCGTTTATCCGAGCAAGGTGTGTCCGGCCTTTTGCAGAAAATCCAAGGCGGCTTCGGCGAATTCTTCCTGGATCAGCACGTAATCGGTGTCATAGGTGGAAACGGCGAAGATGGGAACTTTATTTCGCGACAGGGGTTCGATGAACGACAGCAGCACTCCCGTCTGCGAAAAGGGGAACGGACCTTCCAACCTCAGGCAGTTCCAGCGGTGCGGCGACTGCACGCCGGCGGGAATATTGGACGTGGGACACACAACCGAGAGTTCCTCGGGAGTTCGTGTGATTGAGGTGAACTCCCCATTTAGCGCCCAGTCGGGTACAACGGCACTCGGGTCGAGCCGCACGATTGCGTACGGAGCCGGCATCCGGCGGAAGCGGAGTCGCCGGCCATTCTTTCTATCCGAAGTGTTCATCTCAATTGACGCCGCAGCCGAGCTTTGCTCCGCCCGACCGGGTCTAAGACCCGGTCCCACATCATTTTATCCCTCAGCCGCTTTGCGTACCGCCGCTTTCGCGAGCAAGCGGGTGGAATCGATAACCGGCAACGGCGACGATTCCGCTGTCACCAGAAGTGGAATCTCGGTACATCCGAGCACGACCGCATCGCAGCCCTGACCTTTCAATGCGCGAATCACCTCGCCATAATAGGCGAGCGAGGATGACAGGAAAATTCCATTCACCAGTTCATGGAAGATGATCGCGTTGGTTCTCTCGCGCTGCTCCGGACCGGGCGTTCTGAAATCAATTCCGGCGGGCTTCAATGCCTGCGGATAAACGGGCCCTTCCATCAGATATTTCGTGCCCAGCACCCCGAGTCTCCGGAATCCGCGCGCCTTCGCTTCTTTCGCGACTTCCCGAGCGATATGCAGCCACGGGCGCGGCGAACGGTGCTCAACCAGATCAAAGGCCTGGTGAATTGTATTGTCTGGACAAATGAGGAAATCGGCGCCCGCCCGCGCTAGTTTCTCCGCGGAAGACAGCATCAACTGTGAGACACCCACCCAATCATCTGCGTCGATAAATTTCATGTACTCGGCGAGGGAATGGGAGTGCAGCGACACTTCGGGGTGGTCGTGGCGCCCCAGCACCTGCGCTCCTTCGAGCGAAATGGTGCGATAGCAGAGCGCGGCCCCTTCGGTGCTGCAAGCGACGATGCCAATGTGTAACACCAGTTCTCACTTCCTAATCCGAGAAGCTATCTCATAAATGGGATTCGAAAGGGCGCGTCTTCGAGTCGCACCCTAGGAACGCGAAAAACAATGAGGCTTTAGGCGCCGAGGTAAACAGAAGTTTAGTCTCTCGGTTCATTAGGACGATTCGGCGCAGCTGTCGATTGTAGTTGGGGCGATCGCGTACGGGCTGGAGTCTCGATAACGCTTCTCGAATTCCTCACGCGTGCAGATAGTTTTGACATCAATGACGCGATCAATGGCAAGAATTCCCTCCAGATGGTCGATCTCGTGCTGCAGCAGTTCGGAAAGATTGCGTTCAATACCTGCTTTCACGCAATGCTTTTCGCCTTCTGGATCGTAGTACTGCACCTCGATTTCCCGATGCCGCTCCACCTGCATGAATATGGAAAGGAAGCTGAGACAGGCGTCCCAGACGACCATTTTTTCGTGGCTTCGCCTGGTGATCTCCGGGTTGATAAGCGGCAACGGATCCTCGCCGGGTAATTTCAGGAGTACCACGCGCTCGAGGACTCCGAGTTGAGGGGCGGCAATCCCGCGTCCGTAGCCGATCTTCGCTCTCCAGTGCGCGAGCGTATCGGACATGTCGGAAATCAGAGTCTTGATCTCGGGAGCGGTGGGATCCGCGACGGGTTTCGCGTTCTGGCGAAGCCGAGGATCTCCAAGTTGAAGAACCGGACGAATCGCCATTCGAATCACCGTGCCGCCGCGGCATCAAACAGGCTTAACAATTCGAGCTTCTTCTCCGCGGGCAGGAAAGATGCTTCAAAGGAATTCCGCGCCAATTCCCGGAGATGTTCATCGGTGAAACCGAAGTTCTCCTGCGCGAGCTGGTACTCCCGGGAGAGGTTTGTAGAGAACAGGGCCGGGTCATCGGTGTTCAGCGTAACCATCACGCCTTGATCGAAATAGCTCTTCACGGGATGATCGGAGATCGACTTGCAGCAGGCCGTCCGCAGATTGCTCGTAATGCAAATTTCTACCGGGATCTGGCGATATGCGAGTTCTTCGACCAGATCGGCGTCCTGGCTGGCGGTGAGTCCGTGCCCAATACGCTCAGCGTGAAGATTAAGCGCCCCCCAAATCGACTCTGGGCCCGCAGTCTCGCCCGCGTGCGCCGTCAGGTGTAGCCCATTATCTTGCGCATACCCATAGACGCTGCGAAACAGTTCCGGCGGGGCTTTCTGCTCATCTCCGCCAATGCCTACACCGATCACATGCCGGTCCTGGTACTGCACCGCCAGTTCAAAGACCTGTTGAGCGGCCTCAGCTCCGAAATGGCGCGTCGCATCGAAAATCCAAAGCAGCGACGTTCCGAAATCGCGCGCGCCTCGGGCGCGGCCTCGCTCCAGACCTTCAAAAATCGCAGCAAAATCCTGCTTGCGATACAAGCAGACCCCAACGGCGACGTATACCTCGGCATGCAGCACATTCTCTTGTTTCAACCGCTGCATCAGCCGGTAGGTTACGAACTCATAGTCATCGGGACCGCGCAAGTGCGCGCTGACTTCCTTGAACGCCATCAGGAAAGTCTGGAAATCGGCGTAGCGGTAGAGCGCTTCGGTTTCGCCAAGCGTGCTCGGTTCTCCGTGCCGCTGCCTCAGTTCGAACAGTGTCGCGGGATCGACGGCGCCTTCCAGATGCAGGTGCAGCTCGGCTTTGGGAAGATGACGGATGAAGGAATTTGGCGGCCCTTCGGGCGCGGCACTCATGATTCCCCGATTTTAGATGGCGGAAGAAAGATTTGCGAGCACGCGAGCCGGGTTCTCCTTTTCCGTTGTGTCTGGGGTACCACAGCGTGTCTTGCCGGGCACGGCGCCGGGGCGGTGAGACGGGCCTAAGTACCGGAGAATCAGCAGCCGCGCAGTTGGCCTCCCTCCTGCAATTTTGAGAGCTGCCGCTAGGCGGCAGGAGGTGACCAACCATGACCCGCATCAACGTGCAGTCAGTACGCAATATCGCAGGAACCCGCGACTCCGTCGCCTGGGGAAAACTCACAACCATTCACAACAACATTTCCGGCAGTGTCAACGCGCTGGTGTTCGCAGCCGTGTTGATCGTGTGTTCGGTGGCCGTCGGCTGCTCGAGTGACAAGCCGAAATCGGTCAACGCTCACAACGAAATCTCCATGCCCCAAACACAGATTCAGCCCGTGCCTGCACCAGCTCCGATGATGCAAGCCGAGAACAAGCCAGCTCCGAAAAAAATCGTGCACCGCAAGCCCGCAACCGTGAATTACACAGACAAGAATTACGGGGTGAGTTTTGAATATCCGCGGCGCTATGCGATCGAGACCGGTGACGCCGCATCGGAAGTGCTCACAACTAGCCCGATCCCGATGAACTTCGTCGCACCCGGTGGGGTTGCGCTGGCTACTGTGGAACTCCCCGAAACCGGTTTCGCCAACACCGACTTCTCGTCTGCATTTTTCAACGTGAGCGTGCATAAGGGGCTTACCGCGGAGCAATGCGGTGAGTTCGCGGTACCGCAGCCGAAGATTCAATCGCCTTCTGCCCCGGCTGAAACCAGTTCGATCCAGACTGCCACGGCGGATACGAAGCCGAGTGCCGCGAGTTCCGAGGCAGCTGCAGCTCTGGCAGGCAACGCGCAGCAAACGACTGAGCAGACAGCTTCGAATTCGGTGACTGCAGCGACAGCATCGACGGACTCTAAGCCTGAGATTAAGTCGGATTCGCCCACCAAGTCGGATTCAGCCACGAAGACTCCAGTCGACTCGCAGGGCGCGAAGCTGATCGTGGGCGACCTGGAACTGCGCGGAACTGAGGCTGTTTCCGGCGAAGGTACCCGCCAAAGCGACGCCAAGTACTTCCATGTCTACCAGAATGGAGCATGCTATGAGTTCGGATTGAACGTCACGACCGTCGCGGAAGACGGCATGATGAAGCACGTCGATCGCGATAAGGTCTTCAGCCGGCTAGAGAAAATTCTCGACACCGTGAAGATCAATGCAGTGGCTCCAGCGCCTGAAGTCACGGCAGAAGCTCCAGCGCCAGCCGCCAATCAGGCTCAAGCGGCGCAGAATCCGGCGCAGTAGGCGTCGAGGCGCAATCAAACTGGGGCAGACGAATTGCGTCGGCCCCGGTTTTTCTTGAAATTAGCTTAAGTACCTTCGCGGGACCCGCTTCGAGATATTACAGAGGATTTCGTACGGAGAGCTGTTCGCCAAACGTGCGTGTTCGAGAGCGTCGACGTTCATGCCATCGGAACTTCCCAGCAGAATCACCTCATCGCCCACCGAAACTCCCGGAATCCCAGTCACATCCACCAGCGTGAGATCCATTGAAATGCTGCCTACGATCGGCGCGTAGTGGTCGCGCACGATGACGCGGCCGCGATTGGAGAGCTGGCGATTGTACCCGTCGGCATAGCCCACAGGGAGAACCGCAACGTGTGCCGCTGCTTTTGTAACGTACGTTCCGTTGTAGCCGAGGGCTTGATTCGCGCCAAAATCGCGCAGAGAAAGAATCCGCGTCTTCCACGTCAGGATTGGCTTCACGAGCAAACGCAGTGTTCCGCCGCTGACCTCGCGCCCCGCGCGCTGAAACGGTAAATAGTATCCGTACAACGCGACGCCGGGACGCACCATGCTGTTCCAGATTTCCTTGCGCGAGATGACTGCGCCCGTATTAGCAACGTGCACGAACGTTGGATCGACCCCAGCTTCCCGCACGATCTTGCGCGCGTTTTCGAAGCGAAGCGCCTGCTCCGCTACAGACGGCGCATCCATGACTTCAGAAGAGGCAAGATGTGTGGACAATCCACCCAGCGTAAGATGCTTTGCATCCTTCAGCGCTGCCAGCACGGAAGGCAGTCGCTCGACCGAAACGCCCAAGCGGCCCATGCCGGTATCGACCTTCAGATGCACCGGATGTTGCGTCACACCTAAAGCTGCCGCCGCTGCTTCCAACGACTCGATCTGCCAGATTTCCCAAACTGTGGGCGTGAGGCGCAGGCGGACGATTTCCGTTTCCTCGCCGCGCCAGAAGCCGGTCATTAGCAGAATGTCGGCCCTGATCCCGGCCTCGCGTAAAGGAATTGCTTCGTCGAGCGAGGTCACGCCCAGCCAACGCGCGCCCTCCGCTTCGAGCGCACGGGAGCATTCGACGGCCCCATGCCCATAAGCGTCCGCTTTCACCACAGCGCACACGGTGACGTTCGCGCCCACGCGCTTCTGCACGGTGCGAAAGTTCTGGCGCAAAGTGGTGAGCGAAACTTCGGCCCAGGTGGGGCGCGTCGCCGCGCGACTCAGGATTTCCGCTGTGGTTGCCACTTTCGCGATTATAGCGGCGGGAGTCCAGCCAGCGAGGTTACGCAGGGGCTACTCCCGCGCAAACCTGCATCTCTCCTGTACTGTCGTCTCTCCTGCTTTGTCAGCTTTAACGAAGCGGCCCCGAATTCCCCGGTGCCACCAAGCTGCATGGGCCCCCGCTGGACAGGACATTCTCGGAATCGATGAAGTCCTGGAGTACGGGTATTCAGAGATGGTGGCCGCTATAGGATTCGAATTTCGGGGAAACGTAGTTTCAACAACATAGAGGCATGGCGGGCACTGAAGCTGCCATGGCGTGCAATACTTCGTCGCTGAAAGCAACAGAATCCGAGCCGTGCCCGGGAGCCGTCGGACGCGAGGAGGGCAGGCGCACCGATTGGATCGCTCAGAGCATCACCTCGCCGCGCTCACGTAGAGCGCCCGCTCGAACTCCTCCTCCGTCGCTAGCGCCCCATCGTCGCTGAACGGCAGCGTCTGCATCAGCACCACCCCGCAGGTTTTCCCGGAAACATCAATCCAGAAAAACGTATTGGCAATGCCGTCCCATGCCAGCGACCCCGCCGCGCGCCCACCTTCCACCGCCCGGCTGTTGATTCCGAATCCCCATCCGAACTTGTCGGGCGAACCCGGCAGGCGAACGGGATTCTTGAGCAATTGCGGAATCGTGCTCCACAACTCCGCGAGCTTCATCTCGCCGATCTGGTTGTGACTCATCTCCGCCACCGTCTCCGCCCGCAGAATCCTCTTGCCGCCGAACGTCCCGCCGTTCAGCACCATCCGCTCGAACTTCAAGTAATCCCCCGCCGTCGAGTAGAGGCCGCCGCCCCCGCTGAAGAACTTCACCGGCTTCATCGGCTGCGGCGGCGGTTCTACAAAGCTCCCATCCGCCTGCCGCATTTGAAGCGCCACCACCCGCGCCTGCTTTTCCGCCGGAACGTTGAAGAACGTGTCCGTCATCCCCAGCGGCTCTAAGATGTGCCGCCGAAAATATTCCTCCAGCGTCTTCCCGCTCACCTGTTCCACCAGTTCTCCCAGCCAGTCGTAGCTGATTCCATATTCCCAGTGCGTTCCCGGATCGAACATGAGCGGCGCCTTCAGAAAGGCGTCGCTATCCCCCGTAATCGCGGGAGCCAGTCCCGCCTCCACGTACTCGTGCAGCCGCGCATCGAAAAAGTCGTAGCCAAACCCCGAAGTGTGCGTCAGCAATTGCCGCACCGTCGGCGGCGTCTTCGGTGGCCGCAGCTTCGCCTTTTTCGTCGCCGGATCGAATTCCTCGAGCACTTGCACCTTAGCCAGTTCCGGGAGATAGGTCGCCGCGGGCTCGTCCAGCTTCACCCGCCCGCTCTCAATGAGTTGCAGCACCGCCACCGCCGTCACCGCCTTGGTCATCGAAGCGATCTGGAAAATCGAGTCCAGCGTCATCGGGATATCTTTCGTGCTGTCGCGCCTCCCGAACGCCCCTTGGTAAATGACATCGTCTCCCCGCGACGCCATCGCCACCACCCCCGGTGCCTTCTTCTGCTCCACCGCCTCCCGCAGCACCAAGTCGATCGAGTTCCCCGGCTTCGTCCCGCTTCCCGCAGCCAGCGTCAGGATCACCATCCCCACCAGCGCCGCTGCCGCCAGCAAGCCTCGCCGCACCGCCCTTCGAACCGTCTTCATCCTTTTCATTCCCGCCCTCTAGTTACCCTCAGTTGCTCGCGCATGACGATCATCAAAACTTCAGGTTCTTATCTCGCGTGCGCCAGCCCCGCAACAACCGCAGCAAGCTTATCGAGTATCTGGTTCCAGCCCTCCATTTGACCGCTATTTTTCGCGCTCTCCATGGGTTCGTTTCCAATGAAGGTGAGTTTCGTCTGGCCGTTTCCCAGATCCTCAAAGATGGTCACGTCGTACGCACCCTCTATGGCCTCATGTTCTATTCCTAGCTGCGCAGGATCAATCTTGTTTCCCTTCGAGTCCGAAAAGTACATCAGGGAAACGATCTTCTCGTGCGGAACAATCTCGTGGTATTCAACCGCATTCCAGAACTCCTGCCCATCTGGAGATCTCATGCAGCAGAGGAATTTCCCACCAACGCGAAAATCCATCTGGCAAACGGGCGCAGTAAAGCCCTTTGGTCCCCACCACTGCATCACGTACTTCGGGTCTGTCCACGCCTTCCAGACCAATTCGCGTGGGGCGTCAAAAACTCTGGTGACAACCATCCGCTCTGTCTCATTCACCGTGCTTTTTGTCATCTCTGACCTCCGATTTTTTCATTTGATTCACAACCACCTCCAGCTTGTCGAAACTCTCTTCCCAGAACTGGCGATAGCTGATCGCCCAGTCGCTGACTGTCTTTATAGCCTCTGGCCTAAGCCTGCAGATACTCTCTCGTCCACGCTTCGTCTTGATCACAATCCGCGCCCGCACCAGGTAGGCAATATGTTTTGAAATCATCTGCTGCGACAGTGCAAACGGTTCCGTCAAGCCGTGCACAGAAGCAGGCCCACGGGAGAGCCGCTCGATCATCGCTCGCCGGGTTGGATCAGACAAAGCCGCAAATGTTGTACCCAGGCGATCCACAACCATATGGTAGTGGATTTCCATTGAATGTCAATTGGTATTTTCGCGAGCCCAGATTTCTGTTCTCCGGTCTCTGAACCCTGACACCTTCGCGTGCTTTGGCGATTTATGACACTCACTGAACACCATCGCTACCCTTAAGTCGGCCTGTGTTTACTAAATTCTGGCAGCGAAAGCTCAGTTGGCGAGATTAATCGGTGTCGGTCTCTAGACGGAATTGACTGCAGCTTAGCAGAGGCTGAAAGCAGTCCTCGCTATCGGATCGCCAGACGGACCACGCGTTCTTAAGCTATTCAAAAATGGGGAGGTGATCCGATAGCGGTTCGTAAGCTGTTGAAAAGATGGTGGGCGCTATAGGATTCGAACCTATGACTTCCACCGTGTGAAGATGGCACTCTACCGCTGAGTTAAGCGCCCAACTTTTTGTATTCAAGCATTTGCGGTCGATTCCGTCAACCGCGTGGGAACGTTTGGGACAGAATGCTTGCCACGATCCGCGATTGTGCGGCCGGCTTTGCCGGCGTCACTGCTTGGACGTATTTGTCTATCGTGATACTGGTCGCTTTTGACCTACGTCGCTTTCAACGGGCTGATATTTATGAAGAGCGACCTTATCTCGAAAATGCGACATATCGTTGGCGAGCCCGAAGAACATGAAAGTGCAGCTCTCATTGTAGGTGCGCGTGGGAAATCAGTGGCAACCGTCCTTTCGACCAACGACACTGGCAGCAGATCGTCGAACTCACATTTGAGAGAACGCAGATCGGCGGGCCGATGCTTAAAATATCTGGCGGAATTTGTGGTGTACCTCCGGCCAGAATTCGGCTGCGGCGTTGTACAGGGCCGTATTCCCGAGATCAATGCCGACCCGGGAAAGCGTATGGCCAAACGTGCGGTCCTGCTGTGGATAATAAAGATTGGAAATTCCCGCTGCAGCCACTGTTCCGGTAAGCGCTGAAGAATAGAAAACTGTGTGGCCGTGGTCGTTGTACGTGACGAATACTCGCGAGATCGCGTACCAGACACGCTTGCCGAACGAACCCTCTCCCAGGCGGAAATACCGGGGGTCTTGATGCAGTGCCACCGTCAACGCAAAATCACCGATGAAGCTCGAGACATTTGCGTCCAGTTCCAACGAGCCGAAACATTTTCCGTAACCATCCCATCCGCCCCCATAACCGCAAAATCCATCTTTTGAGGAATACTCCAGAGTCGCGGCCTCGGCCGCGCCGGCTCCCAACCCGAGTGGGTCGTAGGAGGCGCGCGCCCATTCCTGAAACTTTTCCCTGGGCGTCAAGGGTTTGAAATTCTTACCGTAGTCCACCTTGAAAGCTGGAACTACCCAGAAAATATGTCCGGGAGAACCACTCGTCGCCGAACGGCTATATCTCTGTTGTTGCTTTTTTTCGGGCTGCGGTTTTTGTGCCGTAGTTTGACCGTACAAGGAACTTGCCAGGAACAAGGGAATCAGCACCGGCCAAACTCGAATTCTTGTGGACAGAAACAAGCTGGGCTTTCCAGATCTTCCCGAGCCTGAGCGCAGTTCTCGGCGAGTTGTAAGGTAGAACATCGACCAGGGTTGGATGAGAATGACGATCGAAAAGGTAAGCCCTATTCGCTCCACTGCCCTCCGATGCTGCCTGGCAATGGAGTTTTGTAGCAACAAAGGGAACCACCGCTTCATCTATCAGAGCGTATCCTTCGCGAAGTGGTCTCGTGCCGCAGCACAGCGGATCTCCGCGTGTGTCCGGCCTCTAAATCTCGCCTAGTCGCTGGCCACGGCAACCTCTTTCTCCATTGCTTCGGCAACAGTCCGTTCCAACAAACCTCAGCATCAAACCTCCCTCTAAATAATCGCGCCTTCAGCGAAGGGGTCTTGGAAAGGCAATTTCTATGGGGAAAACAACGATCAAGCAGTTTGCCGCCGCGACGCTGCCGGTTCTGGAGTCGCACTTAAACGAGGCTCAGCACATTGAGCAACAACTCAATAGCCAATAGATCGGTTTCCTTCATTCCCGGCGCTCCCATTTGCTCGGGCGGGAACGGCCAGTCCATTCGATGCGCGCAGGTGTTCTGCTTCCTGCGCCGCCGCCACGGCATCGTCACACAATCGTAGCAATAGCTGCAGTTCCGGCGCGCCCAGAGTATGAGCCAGCCTTTGTTGCGCTCGCTCCCAATAAGGCGCCGCCCTCGCCAGCAGTTGCTTGCCTTGCTCTGTGAGACTGTATATTCGTTCGCCGTGGTTTCCGCCAATTTTTACCGAAACCAATCCCCGCTTCCGCAGCACGGCGAGTCGCCGTGAAAGTGTTTCAACGGCCAGGGCCTGTTCGCGAGCAAATCTCCACTGTGGCAACTCGCCGGCTTTAGCGATGGTGCGCAACGCGATGAACTGGGTGGCCTTCAACCCCGTAGGCTGAAGCACGAGGTCATAGAGTTGGGTTGCCGATCGCGCCGCGCGCCTCAGCGTTGAACATGCACATAGGCCGGAGGCTATTTCCGGCAGGAGAGGGTTACCAAGTTGTCCGGCATCGGTCTGGGGCATGATTGAAATCGAGAATTAATGGCCAATTACGTTCTCTACTGATCTCGACAACCTTCCCCACCGCCCTCATTCAGCTTAGCAACAATAGAGAGGATCGCAAGTGCGTCATCTTGCGCCAGTGTAAAGGGCTTGTTTTTTCATGTAAATCTCGAGTCGATACCCCGCTGTATCCGCAATTTCTTGCAGAAAACTCCCAGTTGCCCCGGAAAGGCACCAGTTTGGTCGCATCCGGAACCCCCGGTGACCTTCTCTGTAGCAGACCGGACGAGGGGTTTATAATGTCTCAAGCCTGGCGGTAATTCCATGACAGAGCAGATTCGAAGAAAACTACAAGAGGAGATCAACGCGCTCGAACACGAGCTTGTTCACGAACTCCCCAAAGAGATCAAGAAGGCGGCCGCGCTCGGCGACCTCAGCGAAAACGCCGAGTATCACATGGCTAAGCAGCGCCAGGAGTACGTCAAGGCGCGCGTCCGTCAACTCGGCAAGCGGCTCGCCGATTTGTCGCTGATTAACATGAACAACATCCCGCACGACCGTGTCGGCTTGGGATCGACCGTGAAGGTCTTCGACAACACCAAAAACGAGGAAGTCGAGTACAAGCTCGTCACCAGCGAAGAATCCGACGTAGCAGCCGGCAAGATTTCAACCACGTCCCCAATCGGGCGCGCACTCTTGAATAAGAAAGTGGGAGATGAAGCCGTCGTGGTCACGCCCAACGGCAAGCGCGAGATGGAAATCCTGAGTCTCAGCACCATTCACGACGAACTCGACGGAAACGAGCCCAAAGAAGCGCAAGCCTGATGCCCGCGTTGCGGGTTAGAATTCTGTGGCGTCATCCTGAGACCCAGCCGCTTTTCAGACGGAGCGAAGGATCGCGCGCGGAGTGCTGCAGTTCCAGACTTGGTATGAAGGATATCGTTCCATGAGCATTTCCTGGACTTCCGCCTTCGGCCGCGCCTGCGGCGTGTTGCTCGATACTATCGTCCGCTGGCTCGCGCTCTCCCGCATTAATCCCAATGTCCTCACCTTCATGGGCCTGGTGGTCAATACTTGGGCTGCAATCCTCTTCGGTTCGGCCAATGCCTCGAACCAGAAGCGCATGTTCATCTACGCCGGACTGGTGATCATTTTCTCCGGCTTCTTCGATCTCGTCGATGGACAAGTCGCCCGCGCCACTAACCGTGTCACCCGCTTCGGCGCGTTCTTCGACTCCGTCATCGACCGCTACAGCGACGCCTCCCAATTCCTCGGACTGCTGGTCTTCTACGCGCGCGGCGAGCGCTTCTTCTATGTCGTGCTCTCGGCATTCGTCATGATCAGCGCCATCATGGTCAGCTACACCCGCGCCCGCGCCGAGAGCCTGATCGGTTCTTGCCGCGTCGGCTTCATGGAGCGTCCCGAACGCCTGGTGCTCGTGATTCTCGGAGCCCTCTTCAACCGCATGGCCCCGGTACTGTGGGTGATCGCCGTCCTGAGCACGATCACGGTGATCCACCGCATGCGCTACACCTGGACTCGCACCCAAGACCCGCCCGTGGCCCTAACCCCCGGCCAGGCCGCCTAGCGCTGGCTGAGCTTGAGCGGACGGGGTCTGCCCTGAGCGCAGTCGAAGCATGCTCAAATTCCCAGAATCCGCATACCTGGCGAAGATCTTCATTCCTAAATTCAGATCACCACCGCTTCCTTATATTCCCCAAACACCCGCCGCATCGCGTCAGAGATCTCCCCCACGGTTGCACAGGCCTCAACGGCCCCCAGGATCCGCGGCATCAGATTCGCCCCCGAGCGCGCTGCATCCTCCACGCCCGCCAGCGCCGCCCGCCACGGGCCCGCATCCCGCCTCGCCCGCAGCGCCCGCAAGCGCTCCACCTGCTTCGACTCCAGCGCCGGATCGATCCGCTGAATCGGAATCGCCTTCTCCTCTTCCACTTCAAACCGGTTCACTCCCACCACTACCGCTTCCTGATGGTCCACCTTCTGCTGGAACTCATACGCCGCATTCTGAATCTCCTGCTGCACGAATCCCCGCTCGATTGCCTTCAGCATGCCGCCCAAAACCTCAATCTTCCCGAGGTACTCCGCTGCATTCTTCTCGATTTCGTTCGTCAGCGCCTCGACATAATACGAACCAGCCAGCGGATCGATTGTTTGCGGCGCCCCGGACTCATACGCAATGATCTGCTGCGTCCGCAACGCAATCCGGGCAGCCTGCTCCGTAGGCAACGCCAGAGCTTCGTCGAAAGAATTGGTGTGCAGCGACTGCGTTCCCCCGAGAACGGCGGCCAAAGCCTGAATCGCCGTCCGAACAATATTGTTCTCCGGTTGCTGTGCCGTAAGAGTCGACCCAGCGGTCTGCGTGTGGAACCGCAGCATCCACGACCGCGGATTCTTCGCCTTGAAATGCTCCCGCATAATCCGCGCCCACATCCGCCGCGCCGCCCGGAACTTCGCCACTTCCTCCAGAAAATTGTTATGGGCGTTGAAGAAGAACGACAGCCGCGGCGCGAACCGGTCCACATCGAGCCCGGCCTTGATCGCCGCCTCCACATACGCCATCCCGTTCGCGAGCGTAAATGCCACTTCCTGCACCGCGGTCGATCCCGCCTCACGCATGTGATACCCGGAGATCGAAATCGTATTCCATTCCGGCACGTTCTCATTCGTCCAGGCAAACATGTCGGTGATGACCCGCATTGCCTGATGCGGAGGATAAATATAGGTGCCGCGCGCGATGTATTCCTTCAGGACATCGTTCTGCACCGTACCCGAAAGCTTGCGAATATCCGCGCCCTGCCTTCGCGCCACGGCGACATATAACGCCAGCAGGATCGAAGCGGTCGCATTAATCGTCATCGAAGTCGAAATCTTCGTCAGATCAATGCCATGAAACAGCCGCTGCATGTCCTCAATCGAATCAATGGCAACGCCAACCTTCCCCACTTCGCCCATGGCCAGCGGATAATCGGAATCCATTCCGATCTGCGTCGGTAAATCGAACGCCACCGACAGCCCGGTCGTGCCATTTGCCAGCAGATACTTGTAGCGCTTGTTCGATTCCTCGGCATCGCCCATGCCCGCATACTGCCGCATGGTCCAAAGCCGGCCGCGGTACATGGTGGCCTGCACGCCGCGCGTAAACGGATATTCGCCCGGATACCCGACGTCGCTTTCGTAATCAGAACCCTTCAGATCGGCCGGCGTATAGAGCGGATTCACCCGGATATGGGAGGAAGTTTCAATTTCGCGATCAACCGCAGGTTGGGAAGTCACTTTCGAATTCATCGGGTTTCCCCCGAAACAAAAACCTTGTCATCCCGAGCGAAGCAAGCCTAAAAAAGTGCTCTGCCATCCTGAGCGAAGCAAAGAAGCTATGCAGTTTGCTCGTGACCGGCAATCCGCCTGGTTCCTCGCGCTCTGCTCCGTCAGTTCTGTGAGCGCTGGCTTTTCTTGTGCACTCGCCAAAAGGAGCTGACACCAAACCATCCGAACGCTATGGTGAAACAACCCGCGATCGCCACGCGCCCGAGTGTCGTATGCTCCGACTGATACTTCAGATATTCGCGCGCCATGGCAAATGCGCCAAACAATGCCATCGACAGGAAAACGGTTCCGGTCACCTCGAGCCAGAGCTGGTGCAGCACATGGGTAAACGATCGCAACGTGGCGCCAACCGCCCGCTTCGTGGCATTCAGCGTGCGGCTGCGGCCTGCCTGCTGCCCGGCAACCCGCGCCACCACGCCAACTTTGCGCCACGTCGATACTTTGCTCACCGGCTCGATTTTATCAGCCTCTGGCGCTACAATGGCGCAGCATCGGTGAGCAGTGAACCGTTCCGTTAGGCATAGCATCTAAAGGAACGAGGGGGAAAAGCGTGGATCCGCAACTCAAGCAGCTGATGAAGGAGCTTGGTGACGCCATTAATGAATCGCTTTCCGACTCCGAACAGATCTCTGAAGTAGTGGCCCGCATTAAAGAAGGCGGGTACGACATTTTCTTGGTTCTGGAAGCCACGATCGGCGTCAGCAAGCAAGGCGAGAAGCCAGCGGACAAGACCTCCCTGATCACCACCCTCTCCACCAACCCTGAATTCAAGGTCAACGATCAAGACCTGAAGTTCCTTAAATCCCTCCGCATCAAAATCGAAGAAGACAACAAGGACAAGTAGAAGCATTTCAGCAATTTCCATCCATAGCGTTTTTCTCGATTGACAACTTACGGCCGTCGGAGGTTGGGACTTGCAACGATTCAAGGCCTTATCGCGCACGAACGCTCGTCGAAGCTTTTTCTCTTTTGCGGGCGTTATACGATTCTTACCCGGCACGTGCGTTCCCATTCCCTGTGCTAGGATCAGAGGGTTTCATTACCGTTTTCTCTCGTGGTAAAAGATTCCGTTCCAGTATCGCGGCGGAATCTGAGGGAAGCTATGAAAGATACGCTCGGAGTTCTTCTGGCGGGCGGCGCCGGGGAGCGCCTTTATCCTCTCACTCGCGATCGCGCCAAGCCTGCCGTCACCTTCGGTGGCATCTACCGCATCATCGACATCACGCTCTCCAACTGCCTCAATTCCGATCTGCGCCGCGTCTACATCTTGACGCAATACAAAGCCCTCTCGTTGAACCGCCACATCCGTGAAGGCTGGAACATCCTGGGCCGCGAGGTTGGCGAATTCATCGAAGTCCTCCCGCCCATGAAGCGCGTCAGTGACCAGTGGTATCAGGGCACCGCGGATGCCGTTTATCAGAACATCTACTCCATTGGCTCCGAGCAACCCAAGCACGTCCTCATTCTTTCCGGCGACCACATCTACAAAATGGATTACGGCAAGATGCTGAAGCAGCACCAGGATTCAGCCGCCGACATCACCCTCGCCACGATCCAGATCGATCTCGACCAGACCCGCCACTTCGGCATTGTGGATGTTGACCGCGATGGCCGCATCAACGGCTTCGAAGAAAAGCCCAGGGAAACCAAGCTCCGCTACCCGACCAATCCCAATAAGGTCGCCGCCTCCATGGGCGTTTACATCTTTAACGCCGACGTTCTTATCCCAGTCCTGCTGAAGGACGCCGAGAATCCGCAGTCCAGCCACGACTTCGGCAAAGATATTCTCCCTCGAATGGTCTCCGACTACCGCGTCTACGGCTACGACTTCGTCGACGAAAACAAGAAGGAAGCTCTCTATTGGAGGGACGTAGGCACCCTCGAGGCTTACTACGAAGCCAACATGGACATCGTCTCGGTCTCCCCCATCTTCAACCTCTACGACGATCACTGGCCCATCCGCACCCACCAGCGACAGTACCCACCAGCCAAATTCGTTTTCGCCGAAGCCGGACGCACCGGCACCGCCCTCGACTCCATCGTCTCCGGCGGCTGCATCGTCTCCGGCGGCTCGGTCAAAAATTCTGTCCTCTCCCCCGACGTCCGTGTAAATTCCTACTGCGAAGTCGACGAGAGCATTCTGTTTTCCCACGTCAGCGTCGGACGCCACTGCCGCATCCGCCGCGCCATCATCGATCGCGACGTGCATTTACCCGAAGGCACCACCATCGGCTACGACGCCGAAGCCGACCGCCAGCGCTACTTCGTCACCGAAAGCGGCATCACCGTCGTCACCCGCGACTATTCGCTGTTCGAAAATCCGGTCACCGTGGACTACTTCACCAGCGAATAAGCAATCCGGGAGGATTGGTTCCAAAGTGAGGACAATCTGCCACGAATCGCTCGCAACTGTAGCAATAGCCTCAGGTTTAACCTGTAATCGTGCGGAATCAGATTCCCTCGCAACACGAAGAAAAAGCGAGACAATCGATTAGGTATCACACGCTTCCGGACTACGGCATCCCGCCGATGTGCTTCTGTGTTCGCCGCCGTACATTGGAGGAATGTCGGGAACAAATGGCTTTGGAATAATTCGGGAAGGGACACGCAGATCAAAGAATGCAGCACCTTTGGAGCAGCGAATACAGGCGCGATGTACCGAACTTCTGAGCACCCACGATCCTGTTGCTGGGCAAGCGGTTGCGTTGGAGCTTCGGATATTAATCCATCTATTCGTCGAAGAGCTATACCAACGCCTGGATTCGGCTGCATAGTTTTAGACATTCTTATGCAGCCATTGGAGGCTGAAGCCGACACAAATGCAGGCTGGGAGACGTAGCGCGGGCAAATTTGGACTAACTATCCTGGTGGTGCTGGTATTTCTTGGCTTGGCTCTGGCCTTCGCCTGGACGCACCGGCAGGCCCATGTTGCACCCGCGCCCCCTATGCATGATCGCCAGTTCTAGAATCTCGAGTGCCATCGAGATTTTCACAGCCAGGCCGAATTTAGATGTTTGGTAACACTTTCTCCGGAAGAGGTTTATGCTGCACCTACAGGATATAGGGTATCGAATCACATCGGGGAGTAATGGTATTTGTCGCGATTGATACTTGGCATGGAGCGTTTACCCTCTTGTTTCACGCCACAGTACAGCATGCGTAATAATCGAATTCTTCGTCCCGCGTTCAGGATTCGGCGCGGATCGTTGCGTTGTGAGAGGCACTTCAGTGAAGACGCCGAGCTATAAAACCGTTTCACGGCTTCCCGCGAGCCGCTTTCCCGCCCCGGCGGAGGTCTACTTTTGCGACCACTGTGGCCGGGACTTGACAACAAGTCTGTATCACGACCGCACTCCGCTCTGGCAACCGCTTCGTCCCATGTGGTGTGTATGCCCGTGCGGTCGAAAATATCTCAGCGGAGCCGCAGAATGGGACGATCTCACCAGCTGGGAACGGAAACAGCGAATTGGCCAACTCGGGATTGGTATCGTCCTTTTCGCGATTCTGGCGATTCCTGCGACGCTCGCCTATTTCGCCCTTCGTTACGGCGGCGCTGCGCTACTTGCTGTTGTTGGCATTGCTCTGATTCCTTCGGTCTTGGTTGCGAAGCCTCTCTGGTTTGTTCTCGTCGATCTCTATGAGATCGTCGCTTCCATCTGGAGAACAAGAAGTGTTCGCGGAACCGCTTTCGCCGCCACGAGCATCAAGCAATCGATGATGCGCTTCCGTCCTCACAAGCTCCGGTTGACCCCAATTGCCGCAGTCATTGCCATCCTCATCATCGCGACTCGCTGGATTCCCACTCACCTCGATGCGGCATCAATCATCGACGCCTCGGTTTCGCCGCAGAGATCGAATATTGCTCGGCATGAGACTTCGTTCACACCCGCAAAGTTGCCCGTTTCCCGGATCGCCCGAACCGCGGCACCTGGGGCGCCAAGTCCCGCGTTCAGGCGCGTGCAGGTCGGACCGAATGAAGTCGACTACATCGCTGAAGACGTCACCGTACGCCATTTCGTGCCCACGCCCCGCCCACGCGTACAACCCGCATATAAAGAGATTCATTTCGGCGCCGATGTGACGATGCGCTATTTCGCATCTACGCCTACGGTAGCTCCTCAACCGCGAGCCGTGGCAGTCGATCGCCCGTTGCCACTTCCGCAATAAGGCGGTGCTGAAGCTCCCAACTCTCAATTCATTCCCGGCCGTCTACCGCGTTGCGACTCGCAACGCTTCTGCCCGATGGGGCTCACCAGTCATCTTGAGTTCCGTCTTCTTAATCATCTGCCGCCATAAGGAATCCGGATTCGCGCTGAAAATGGTTCGATTGTCCGCCTGAAAAATGAACCATCCCCCGAGTCGCACCTCGTTTCTGAGTTGCTCTGGAGTCCATCCCGCGTAGCCAAGATAAACGTGAAAAGCACCAGGGTCGAGACGCGAAGACACAGCTTTTTCCAGCGCCGTCTTCGCTGAAATCCAATAAACAGTACCAAAAACGTGCTCGGCTCCATCCAATTTGTCCGTGGATCGCTGCAACGCAAATACGGTGGGAACTTCGACTGGCCCTCCCAGGTAAACCGGATCGGAAATATCTTTAGCTCCCTTGATCTGCGCAAACACTTTTGAGATCGGAAGTTCCGTCCGCCGGTTGAGCATCAACCCGACCACGCTTGTGTCATCGTAGTGAACCAGCAGGATCACCGTTTTGGCGAAACTCGGATCCGCGAGCTCACGGCTCGCCACCAGCAACTTTCCTGCACCTAGATCCCTGGGGTCGTTGGATTGAGCTGGAACAACCTGTGGCGTGATTTGGAGTCTGAGTGAATTCGCCGTCCGCGTATCAGATTGCCTGACCTCGACCTCTACCTTGTTGACTGCGGGGAAGGCAACAATGGTGGCCAGCATCGTAACGAAGCACAGATTGCCCAGAGACATGGCCGCCCTCCTCACACGCACTCACGCTCTACCCGACCCATCCCCAATACAAATTATAGTCAGACGGCCAAAGAACGTTCCTCAAGCGCACGCCGAGGCGGCCAGCGAAGAGCGCACAACGCAAAGCGCATCCCGCTTACCGCCGCCATTCTCTTGGGCCGCTTGATCAATCAACGCATCAACAGTTCTGGTTTTTCTGCATCGTTTACGTCGGCTTGATCGCCGCCGGCACCGTACTTCTTGTCCAAGCCCTCGTCCGTTGATGATGCCGTTTGTTGAACGATGACTGGTCCCTCCTCGCGCCCGTACTTCGTACCGCGGGCAATCACCTGAGTTAAGAAACAACAAAGCGGATATGTCGGAACTTGACGCTTGCTCTCGAAGGTACAAGTTGTAGCGTAAACGGAAGCAATGCGCGGGGAGTGCTCGACTTTTTATTTGATCGCAAAGCAGGAGCGACCAGATTTTGCGAGTAGCCGAGTAAGAGGGAGAAATGATCTCTGCACGGAAGCACTACATCACCTGCCTCATTTTCGTCTTTGTATTTCTCATCGCAATTCAGGACGGCCATGCGCTTCCGGCATTTGCGCGAAAGTACGGACTGCGCTGCTCGGCGTGCCATGAATCGTGGCCGATGCTGAATTATTTCGGCCAGAAATTCAAAGACAACGGCTACCAGCTGATGAACGATCGGGA